>Ga0222712_10000089_pt1 | contig 122512 bp, 112 predicted proteins | sample C33_657DmetaG_FD_165043 | JGI IMG/M metagenome (GOLD analysis project Ga0222712, IMG submission 165043) | Estuarine water microbial communities from San Francisco Bay, California, United States - C33_657D | ecosystem: Environmental > Aquatic > Marine > Unclassified | place: USA: California... | reverse complement strand
AATCTAAAATATTTTTTAATATATTTGATGAGAGCTTCAATCATGCTCTTGAAGAAAAATTTTTAGAAAAAGCTCTTCTTGACAATGCTATAAAGGAAGAAAAAGGCTTAGATTTTAAACCCGCTACGCACACTGCTTTATGCCGTGGTGCTATTAATTACTCTGATGGAATTATCCTCAACACTCATTCTATTGATAGCGATCTCAATAAATGTGTAATAGATAGCAAAAAGCCAACGTTTAATAGAGATATGACTCATGATAATCCTAAGGCATTCTTTGAATATATAGATGCTTTCAAACCAGTTTTAGAAAGTGAAGGCGCATAATTTAACGAAAACGATTTGCCAGCTTTTCATTCTTATTTCCCTATACTCTTGTAGTAAAGAAGGTACAGATTTTATTGACAACACAAGTAATTTTCCACTCAATTGGAAATCAAATGATAGCCTTGTGGTAATCGGGTATAATGCTTTAGATTCATTAAGAGCGATAAGGAATACCAGTGTAGTCCCCTTTGGCACTAAAATAGATGAGCATTACGGCACTTTTAGATCTAGCTATTTCGCTAGCTATCAGACTACACTATCTAGTAAGAGTTTTACTTTTGCGTCAGTGGATTCTATCGTGCTAATTATTCCTTATTATGCAACTACTCCTGCCTACGGCTCTGCAAATCAGCCATTCAGTTTAGAGGTATATGAAATGACAGAAGGAATAGAAACCGACCCTAATAGTAAAAAAATGACCTATAGTTATAATCCTAGCTTACTTGGTTCCCTAACTAATTTTACCGCTAATTATAAGGATAGCACCTTAGATGGAGGATTTAAGGCAGCTCCAGCCATAAGAGTTCCTTTAAATCGCAGTCTAGCCAATAAAATTATTGCCCCAGGAGTCTATTCAAGTGACGCAGATTTTCAGAATGTACTGAAAGGACTCTACGTAAGAAGTAGCGGAAGTAACAGTACAAATGGATTTGTATTACTAAGCATAGGATCTGATAACACGCTAAGAATTTATGGCAAGAATGCCAATGGAGGCTCGATCACCTCTGATTTTAACACTGGAGGGAATAATTCAACCACTATTAATCAATTTCTTCATGACAATTCAAGTCTAGCAAGATTAGCAAGTCAAAATCCAAATAATACCTCTGGAGATAATCTTTTATACAGCCATGGATTGAGTGGCTATGTAACGACCTTAGTGCTTCCAGATCTCTCCAGTTTCATGAAAATGAAAAGTGTTTTCAAAGCAGAACTAAGCCTATACATACTAGATACAGGAGTTTTTCTCACACCGAATCTTGGACTTATGTCGTTGGACACCTTAAATCGTGAGTTTGCCCTACCGGACGAACTATACAAAAAAGGCTTTTTAATTTCTATCAAAGACACCTCAATAGGAGTTAATCCCTGTAAGGAATATAAGTACAATATAGCAATGTATGTCAATAGGATGGGAACCAATATAAATACAACCAGAAAGTTGAGAATTTATTCAGCACCATTACTGATTTCCAATTCTTTGACCAAATTTTCAGATTTCCTACCTTCGAGTGTAGTTATTGGCGGCACAGGAAATGCTGCTAAACCTAAATTAAAATTATATTATACTGATCTTTAATATTTTAAAATTATGTGTGGAATTGTAGCCTATATAGGAACCAAAGAAGCCTATCCCATTCTCTTAAAAGGATTAAAAAGACTAGAATATAGAGGCTATGACAGTGCAGGTGTAGCACTTATGAATAATGGGAATATCTCCCTAATAAAGCAAAAAGGGAAAGTATCTGAGTTAGAAGAATTAGCTACAAAAGCTAGTATAAACGGGGCACTCGGCATTGGCCATACTCGTTGGGCCACACATGGCCCCCCGAGTCAAATAAATTCTCACCCTCATATAAGTAATAATGGGGATATAGTAGTCGTTCATAATGGTATTATAGAAAATTTTCAATCCATCAAAGAAGAGCTAACAAGAAGAGGCTACAAATTTATATCTGATACAGATACAGAAGTCCTTCCCCATCTGATTGAAGAAATTCAAAAAAAGGAAAAATGTGCGCTAGACAAAGCTGTTCGCTTAGCGTTAAATGAAGTTACTGGAGCTTATGCTATAGCAGTGTTTTCTAAAAAAGAACCCAATATACTCATTGGTGCTAGAAAGGGAAGCCCACTGATAGTAGGTATAGGAGAAAATGAATTTTTTCTGGCTTCTGATGCCTCGCCAGTTATAGAATACACCAAGAAAGTCATCTATATTAATGATGAAGAAATGGTAACATTAAATAGAGATGGTAACTTTGAATTAAAAACTATCCAAAACGAAGAAAAAACACCTAATATTCAAGAATTAGAACTCAACCTAGAGTCTATTGAAAAAGGCGGTTATGAGCATTTTATGCTCAAGGAAATACATGAGCAGCCAAAGAGCATTTATGACAGTGTCCGCGGAAGGGTAGATTTAACAAATGGTAAAATAAAATTAGGCGGTCTGGAAGAGTACAAAAATCGAATCATGGCGTCCAGAAGAATCGTAATTGTGGCTTGTGGAACCTCTTGGCATGCTGGTCTTTTAGCTGAATATATGATTGAAGATCTAGCTAGAGCTAATGTAGAAGTAGAGTATGCCTCGGAATTTAGATATAGAAATCCAGTCATAGACGAAGACGATATTATTATAGCTATATCGCAGTCGGGGGAGACCGCTGACACCCTAGCTGCCATCGAAATGGCTAAACAGAAAGGCTGCTTGATTCTTGGGGTTTGCAATGTGGTAGGTTCTTCTATTCCTAGGGCTTCTCATGCTGGATGCTATACCCATGCTGGACCTGAAATAGGCGTAGCTAGTACTAAAGCTTTTACCGCCCAGGTTTCTGTATTTTTCCTCATTGCACTTTGGATAGCTGAAAATAAAAATACCTTATCTAAATCCCGACTGAACCAATTGCTTCACGAACTTGAAATTTTACCATCAAAAATAGAATCACTTCTCAAATCATGTGAAGAGAAGGTAAAAGCGATAGCCAAAGAGTATAAAAATGCTACTAATTTTCTCTACTTAGGTAGAGGGTATAACTTCCCAGCAGCTTTAGAAGGTGCGCTCAAATTAAAAGAAATTTCCTACATACATGCAGAAGGTTATCCTGCAGCAGAAATGAAGCATGGCCCTATTGCACTTATAGATGAAGAAATGCCTGTAGTATTTCTCGTGAATAACATAAGCAGCCATGAAAAGACCCTTAGTAATGTGCAAGAAGTCGCGGCTAGAAAGGGACAGGTCATTGCTATAGCTCGACATGGAGATACTCAAATTAAAAAATTAGCGAAACATGTTATTGAAGTGCCTGATACAGAAGATTGTCTAAGTCCTATTCTGGCTTCTATTCCACTTCAATTACTATCCTATTATACGGCACTAGAAAGAGGCTGTAACGTAGATCAACCTAGAAATCTAGCTAAAAGTGTTACGGTAGAATAATCCAAAAATGGAAAATAGCTTTAAGTACTATTTTAGATTATTTTTCAAGGTATTCATTGGGTTTATACTCTTATTTTCTCTACTACTATTTTCTGTTGCTCAAGGTTGGCTAGGAGAATTACCTTCTATAGAGTATATTAAAAACCCTGAAAGCCAGGTATCTTCTGTAATCTATAGTGAAGATGTCGAAGTCATGGGTAAACTCTACTATGAAAATAGAACAGAACTTAATTATAAGCAAATTTCAGCTAGCACGATAGAGGCTCTCATAGCCACAGAAGATGAGCGATTTTATGATCATTCTGGCATTGATGTCTTTGGAGTTATCTCTGCCACCTTTAGAACCTTCGTACTCAGAAAGCCATCTGGTGCTAGCACGATTACCCAACAATTGGCGAAAAACCTATTTCATTCTGAAGGTAGAAAGAATAAATTCAAGCGGCTGATACAAAAAATAAAAGAGTGGTATATAGCAATAGAACTAGAGCGAAATTTTTCCAAACAAGAAATTCTCGCCCTCTACTTTAATACAGTTCCTTTCCTGCATAATTCTTATGGTCTTAGAGAGGCCTCTAAAACCTATTTCAATAAAGAACCTATAAAGCTTACTCTTGATGAATCTGCCATTTTAGTTGGCATGCTCAAAGGACCTTCACTTTATAATCCTAAATCAAAGCCAAAGAACGCACTAAAAAGGAGAAACATAGTCATCGAACAAATGAGAAAAGCTGGATTTATAAACGAAACGACAGCAAATAGAGCCAAAAAACTCCCAATCAAACTTGATTATAAACTGACCTCTCCAAGCACAGGTATGGCTCCATACCTTAGAGAGCAGATTAGAATAGAACTAGTAGAAATACTTAGGAATTATACCAAAGAAAACGGAGAATCATACAATATATACACAGACGGATTGCGCATTCACACCACGATAAATTCTAAACTTCAAAACTATGCTGAAATAGCAGTAGCTGAGCATATGCCATGGCTTCAAAAAGAATTTCTCCGTGAATGGGGAGCTAAGGATCCTTATAAATATGGGGCTAAGGCTAATCCTGATTTAGTCAAAAATATAGTTCGAGAAACTGAACATTATAAAGCACTAAGTGATGCTGGAAAATCTGAAGAGGAAATTTTCACTATCCTAGGCAAAGAGAAGCATACCATGCAAATTTTTACCTATCGTGGCCCAGTAGATACGATGATGAGTGTCATAGACTCTATCAAATACATCAAAAAAATATTACAAACAGGACTATGTGCTATGGAGCCTCAAACAGGTAAGATAAGAGCGTGGGTAGGTGGTGTTGATTTTAATTTTTTCAAATACGACCATGTTCGAAAATCTACAAAAAGACAGGTGGGCTCTACATTCAAGCCATTTTTGTATAATGTAGCATTAGAGAATGGAATGACGCCTTGTAGTAAGCTTAAATATGAAAAACCGCTCATCGAAGGTCATGAAAGTTGGGACCCTAAAGGATCAAAAAATTTCCAGGATGGGGAGGAAGTTTCTCTTAAAGCGGGCCTCCAAGTCTCAGACAATAGAATTGCTGCCCTATTAATCAAACAATTCGGACCGTCTCTTCTTATAGATAAGGCCAGACAGCTAGGGATAGAAACTGAATTCGAAGAAGTGCCCGCTATATGTCTTGGCACAGCGGATGTATCCGTTATAGAAATGCTTGGAGCCTACTCACCCTATATGAATGAGGGAATCTTTAGTCAGCCATACTACATAGATCGTATAGAAGATAAAAATGGCAATGTCATATTTGAAAATAAGCCGCAATCCAAGGAAGCTATAACTGCTGAAACAGCAAAACTAATGAACCTAATGCTTCAGCAAGTATCCAAAGAGAAAGGCACTGCTACTCGCCTGCGCAGCCAATATGGATTTAAAGAAGAAATAGCCTGCAAAACTGGAACTACTCAATCAAATTCTGATGGCTGGTTTATAGGAAGTACGTCCAATCTTCTCACTGCGGTATGGGTAGGAGCAGATGATCCTTCTATTACTTTTGCATCTACACGACTAGGTCAAGGAGCTAACTCTGCGCTGCCTATCTGGGCCAAATTTTATAAGAAAGCAACTACCTTGCCGAAATATAAATCTGGTTCGTTTTTCAATGAAACAGACAGTGCTACTATTCAAAAATTTAATTGTAGCTATCTAGATGATAGAGCACCAATAGATAGCTACGGTTCTAATCTCCAAGATGTAGATCTTGACTCTATTCTACCAAGTGGGAAAAAAGATTATTAGACGTCTCTTGAATTGGATGTAACCCAACGATTGCAAATTATAGTGGCGCACATAGCAAATACCCAGCCAAGAACTATACCCCCAAGGATATCACTAGGATAATGCACTCCTATATATAACTGACTAAATCCAATGAGTAGGACCCAAAACACCAATAACACTCGCTGCCATATGTTGAAAAATTGGCCAATAAAAAATGCCAGAGCAGCATGGTTCACGGCATGGCATGATGGGAAACTAAACGTCTGACTACAATAGGGAAACATCCGTAGCCAATAAACCAATTCTTCTGACTGACAAGGCCTTATGCGATGAAACCATGGCTTCAATAGCTGAGCACAAACTATGTCTGCCAGTGAGACAAGGATGATAGATATCAATATGATCTTAATGTAATCTCTTGGAAAATATTTCCAAAAATAATAGACTAAGCATACATAAAGAGGGATCCAAGTTGTCTTAGTTCTTAGAATAGGACATAAACTATCCAATAACGGATTCGACAAATCCAAATGGATAAACCTAAGTAGAATGATATCTGAATTCTGTATCGTTTCAAGCATATTAGTATGATGTCCAAAGTTGATTTTTGTATATATTAATTTTCATCCATAATGCAGCGAATAATTTTGTTTTATTCAATACGTTAAAAATTGATTCATTATAGTCCTCAATCAGTATTTTCAATTGCCTTGGGCTTCGATTCTTAGTTCTTGAACAAATCGAGCAGCTAAAGATTCTGCTTGAGCGGATGTATTGGCTTCTGAGTATATACGTATGATAGGTTCGGTATTGGATTTACGAAGATGCACCCAGCTATCGGCAAAGTCAATTTTAAGTCCATCTTCGGTATTGCATTGCTCCACATTTCTGTATTTTAAGTACATTTGGTTTAATAAAGTATCTACATTCATTCCTGCCTCTAACTCTATTTTACTTTTGGCCATTTCAAACTGAGGCAAAGTGGTCTTGAGTGCAGACATTTTTAGACCCTTCTGAGCATAATAGCTTAGAAAAAGTGCAATACCCATGAGTGCATCTCTTCCGTAATGTGAATCTGGGAAAATGACACCGCCATTCCCTTCCCCACCGATGATAGCATTAACTTCTTTCATCTTGGCGACGACATTTACTTCCCCTACAGCAGAGGCATAGTATTTCCCGCCATGTTTCATAGTTACTTCCCTTAAAGCGCGAGTGGACGATAGATTGGAGACAGTAGACCCTTTTTCAATAGATAGAATATAATCCGCCACTGCTACAAGGGTATATTCTTCCCCAAAAAGACTACCATCTTCATTCACAAAACAGAGTCTATCTACGTCCGGATCTACTACTATGCCAAGATCGGCCTTTTCATCCACGACAGACTGGCATATTTGCTGTAAATGAGGGGCTAACGGCTCAGGATTGTGGGCAAAGTTGCCGGAAGTATCTCCGTTCAGTAGAATGATATCTTCTATACCTAGTGCGTTTAACAATTTTGGAACTGCTATGCTACCACTGCTATTAATACCATCTACTACTACCTTTATAGATTTAGATCTTATACTCGATCGATTCGTCCATTTCATTTGGACAATTTCTTCTATATGCCAATCTAAAAGGCCATGATCTTCGATAATTTTTCCTAGTTCATCTACCTCTGCAAAAATCAAATTATCTAACTCACGAGCGCCATCGATAACTTTTTGGCCTTCTTCCGCTGAAATAAATTCGCCTACTTCATTTAGAAGCTTAAGTGCATTCCATTGCTTAGGGTTATGGCTAGCAGTCAATATAATACCTCCTTGCGCGCCTAGCTTTTTGACTGCTTTCTCTACGGTGGGTGTAGTTGAAAGACCGAGATTAACAATGTCTATTCCCATACCTACCAAGGAGCCTGAGACAATATTGTAGACCATTTCACCAGAGATGCGGGCATCGCGGCCTATCACTATTTTTGGTCGTGCATGTTTGGTCTTAGCTAACTGACCATAAGCGAGCGCATAGCGTTGAATATCAATGGGAGACAAACCTTCTCCGAGTACTCCACCAATGGTGCCTCGGATACCAGATATAGATGCTATTAGGGACATATAAAATTTATTGAGTGATTAATTTTTAGTTATAAGTTTTATCCAATTTTGAAATAAGTTCAATCCATCAGGTGTACCAATAGACTCTGGGTGAAACTGAAAGCTATAAATAGGAAGGGTCCTATGCTGAAAGGCCATAATTTCTCCGAACTCATCACGACCTATGACTTCGAGTTCCGAACCTTCATTTTCTGCTATGGCTAGACTATTATATCGCATGGCTATAAAATTTCCTGTGTCAATATTATGAAAAATAGGATTTTCGGCCAAAGTTATTTTTACTGAAATGCCGTGCATAGGCAGTTTAGACTTGATTAATTCGTGCCCAAAATACATGCCTATCGCCTGATGTCCAAGACAAATACCAAGAATTGGAAGCTGCCGATTATATTGCATAATCACTTCTGTAAGAAGTGGAATTTCGCTGGGAGATTTAGGTCCTGGAGATAAAACTAAGGCATCATATATTCTAATCTCGCTTATGATTACATTTTGATGTAAAACGATATCGACATCTACATCGCACTGCATTAAATAATCATAAATATTGAGCGTGTAAGAGTCCTCACAATCTATTAGTAGTACCCTCACCTTGACTACTTAAATGGCGAGCTAAAACTAGTATCACTGATAAAACTCGGGTCATCGAAAGCTAATAGATAAGCCTTAAGCCGATTGATTCTATCCGGCAATAAATTAATACCGCCTTGGTTAGCTTTTTTCATATTGACATCAAAAAACTTATTACGATTTGGGTCAGTAGATAGACCTGTATTGTAATGAGCTAAAACTGCATCTAAGTTTGCTAGCCTGCCATCGTGCATAAATGGCTTGCTATACGATAGATTTCTAAGTGGTCCGGTCTTAAACTTTCCAGCATCAGGGCCAGTAACTCCTGTAACAGACCCTAATCCAGGATCTTTAAAAAGACTCACATTTAAAACAGGATCTAATCCGTTATTGTGAAATAAATTATCGGTCATCATTGGCTGACCTATTGGGTCACCATGACAATGGAAACAGTCGCCTTCTTCCGTTTCAAAAATAGTTCTACCCTCTATTTCCAAAGGAGTTAAATACTTATTCGGATTGCCCTCCGCAGTACCTTTATCTACTCTAGATGTTCCTGAAACCATGGTACGAATAAAACTAGCTAATGCCTTGACGACCATATCTTCTGTAGGCTCGCTGGCACCGAAAGCTGAATTGAAAGCATCCCTATACTGAGATTCTACCATGAGCTTAGACTTCACTTGGGCTATATCAAATCGTTGCTCCCCTTTAAGGGCATCTAGACATGTAGCCTCAAGTGTAGTGGTTCTACCATCCCAGAAAAAGTTCTTAGTGAAGACCATATTAAATAAGACAGAACTGTTTCGCGCAGTCAAATCTCCGTGTACTTTTTTATCTAGGGCCTGATCACTCCCAAAGGCAAATTCTTGTTTGTGACAATTGGCACAAGCTATTTTTTGATCTTCCGAAATCCTCTTTTCATAGAAAAGCATTCTGCCTAATCTGATCTTAGCTGCCGTCAAAGGATTATCCGCAGGTATAGAAGGTGGTGGGAAATGTTTAGGTTTATTTAGTACATATGGGGTATCCAGAGCTTCAGACTTACAGCACGCTAGCAGACTCACTAGAAAAAAAAATCCCAAATATTGTAAAATTTTCATATCAATATCATTATGACAAATATACGAATAAAAATTGAAATCAAGAAGGCAGAATATACCCTAATTTATCAATTAAATATAATTTCAATTTTTACTTAAAACCATTCCATCCTTGTAGTCCACCTGTATGGATAGCTATGATTTTCTGAGAAGGATGCAGAACCCCCTTTTTAAGGTCTTGAATAATACCATACATCATTTTTGAGGTGTATACAGGATCTAATAGAATTTTATAGTTGTGTTCGAATGTCTTGACAAACGACATAAGCTCCTCGGTCATTTTAGCAAATCCCCCGAAACTATAATCATATGTAATATTACCATTATTCTGCATTGAATAGTCTAAGTGTGCGGCATAACCTCTCAATTTTCTACTATCTGAAAGATAATGGACAATTCCCCTATAAGTGCCTAAAGTACCTACAGGAACACATACACAATCAAAATTTTCAAACTCAGACGTAATTAAGTCTTCAAATCCTTCATTGGCCCATTCATTGGTCCCACCCTCTGGAAGAAACATAGCCCTGGGATACAAGTTCTCGAGTGAGGTCAATATTTTATCAAGATTATTTTTTATCTCATCTCTTTCATAAAAGTGCAAATGCGCCCCTTTATCTTTTAGATGTCTAAGCGTGTACCCATATTTTTTTGGTTCGTGTCCCTTCACTATGACTACTAATTTCTTTTGAAATAATTCTGGAATAAATGAGCAGGCATAGAGGTAATTTGAATAATTCCCCCCTATTGTGAGCAGATAATCATAGTCATGGCTCACTAAAATTTTCAATGAACCGTAGAGTTTTCTTATTTTATTTCCGCTAAAGAATGGATGATTTAGGTAATCTAAATAAAAATAAACTTGAGACATCTCTATTCCAAAAGCCTTTAAATCAAGCTTTATCAGCCGATTGGCATCATAGGCTAAAGACATTTTTATCCGCTCTAAATTTTCCATTTCTTAAAAAATATCAAAGTTACATTTCTTTTATTTATAGTTTTGCGTTTTTAATATCGCTTTTTAAACGACGAGGAAATGCCAAAAAATTTATTAATCGTAGAGTCTCCTGCCAAAGCAAAAACTATCACCAAATATTTGGGCGATAAATTTATAGTAGCATCGAGCTATGGTCATATAAGAGATCTACCCAAAAATAATAAGGCTATAGATATAGAGAATGGATTTCTTCCTAGCTATGAAGTGTCTAAAGAAAAAGAAAAGGTAGTAGCTGAACTGAAAAAACTAAAAAAAGAGGTCTCCGAGGTCTATCTAGCAACGGATGAAGACCGCGAAGGAGAAGCCATATCATGGCATTTATGCGAGGTATTGAACCTAGATCCAAAGACGACCAAGCGGGTCACCTATTCAGAAATCACAGAATCTGCCATTAAAAAAGCCATTGCCAATCCTAGGACTATTAATATGAACCTAGTCAATGCACAGCAAGCCAGAAGAGTATTAGATAGAATCGTAGGTTTTGAAATATCCCCAATACTCTGGAGAAAGGTAAGACCAAACCTCAGTGCTGGTAGAGTCCAGTCTGTAGCTGTGCGCATAATCGTAGAACGTGAACGCGAGATACAGCAATTTCAGGCTAAAATGTACTATAAATTAGCGGCCTTTTTTGACGAGAAAGATATAGAAGGTAAAGCTATGAAAGTCAAAGCTGAAAGCGCCAAAGACCTTAGTAGTGATGCAGAGGCTAAGAGCGTTGTAGAAAGTTTTGTCGATGCTAATTTCAAAATAGCCAAGATAGAAAAAAAGGCTGGAAAAAAATCACCCGTAGCTCCATTTACCACTTCTACCCTGCAACAGGAAGCCTCTAAAAAAATGGGGTACTCTGTAGCAAAAACTATGCAAGTAGCGCAGCGTCTCTATGAAGCTGGGCATATTACATACATGAGAACCGACTCTGTCAATTTAAGTGACACAGCACTTGCTGATGCTCAGAAAGCAGTGGAGAATTTCTATGGTACAAATTACCATAAACTACGAAAATATAGTAGTAAAATAGCCAATGCCCAAGAAGCGCATGAAGCGATAAGACCGTCTACCTTTAGCAATATAAATATATCAGGAGACAATGATGAGGTGCGCCTTTATGACCTCATCTGGAAGCGCGCAATAGCCTCTCAGATGAGTGATGCCGCAATAGAAAACACCATAGTTACTATTAGCAATGATAAAAACGAAACGGACCTAACCGCAAGACAAGAAGTTGTTACATTTGATGGATTTCTCAAAGCCTATATGGTAGAAAAGGATGAAGATGATGAAGAAACGGGTGGTGGATTTTTACCTCCAATGAAAGAAGGACAGGCTATGAAATTGCATAGTTTAGCTGCTACTCAAAAGTATTCCAAGCATCCTGCTAGATATAATGAAGCTGGTCTGGTAAAAAAATTAGAAGAACTGGGTATAGGAAGACCATCCACATACGCTCCTACCATCTCCACAATACAAAATAGAGAATATGTTATAAAGGATTATAGAGACGGCAAAAAACTTAATTTCCAAGTTTATAAATTGGTAAATAACAAAGTGAGCTTAGAAAGCGAATCTATGAATACTGGTGCTGAAAAAGCCAAGCTATTCCCTACAGATATAGGTATGCTAGTGACTGATTTCCTTAAGCAACATTTTGAAAAGGTAATTGACTATAAGTTCACGGCTACGATGGAAGAGGACTTTGACCAAATCTCAAATGGCAAAATAAAATGGCAGAAAATGCTCGACAATTTTTACAAACCTTTTCATGAAGAAGTAGAAATTACCCTTGAGAAGGCAGAAAGAGTTTCAGGCGAGCGCAGCCTTGGTAATCATCCAGATTCTAAAGAGCCAATGATCGCTAGAATGGGGCGATTTGGACCCATGATACAAATAGGTGTAACCGATGAGAATAAACCTGATTACAAGCCACGCTATGCCAGATTGAGAAAAGATCAAAGCATAGAAACAATTACACTTGATGAGGCATTAGATCTCTTCAAGCTACCTAGAATTGTAGGAGAATTTGAGGGAAAAGAACTCAAAGTGAATGTAGGGCGATTTGGACCCTATGTGCAGCAAGGCACTATTTTTACTTCACTTAAAAAAGAAGATGACCCGATGTCTATTGACCTTGAATCAGCGATTCAGCGCATACTAGATAAACGCGAATCCGATGCAAAGAAGTTGATTTTGGATTTCCCAGAAGAGGAGATACAAGTGCTCCAAGGAAGATGGGGGCCATTTATCAAGCAGGGTAAAGAAAATTATAGAATTCCGAAAGGAGAGGATGCCGCCCAGTTAAGTCTAGATACTATTTTAAATATTATTAAAGGTGAGTCAAAAACTAGTTCTGACAAATCGCCTAAAAAAACCGCTAAAGCCACTGCTAAGAAAACGGCTAAATCGACCAAGACGAAAAAAACTAGTACTAAGAAAAAATAATTTTATAGGCACACGCGCCTTAAGTCACAATGCTGCATAGCGATTTTCCTGCAAAGTCAATCAGTCATTTTAGTCGACTGCCAATAAATCAATTTGAATTGTTTCCCTTGTCTTCGATAGTATGAGGTAAAAGCAAGTTTTACTTGAAAAGATTCTCCTTTATATTTTCCTATCACGCAGACTACTCCTGTATAAGAACGACCTGTTCTATTAATCGTACGTTGCTTCTTTTCTTGTATTTGTATGTCTTCATATTCAATTTTACCTGAAGTTATAGAAGTTAAAAAATCACTTTTGGTCTCAATGAGTCCATTGGAATGAATATAGAAAAGAGAATCATGGAGGATTCGCTTCAAAAGCAGAGTATCTTTAACTATCATAGCATTCATTCGCAGGCTATCTAGATTTGAAGATTGTGAAAACAAGCTGCAAGCAAATAAGACTGAAATGATATAAAATAAAACGTATTTTTTCACTTTATAGATTTGGATTATATTTGCAAAAATAGACGAGAATGAATTCAAAAGAGGAGATTGTTAATAATTGGCTGCCTAGATATACTGGGATTGCATTGGAAGCCTTTGGCGACTATATCTTACTCACCAATTTTATAGGCTACGTAGAACTATTTGCAGAGAAATTTCAAGTAGAAATCATGGGCAAACAAAGACCAATGCAAACCGCTACTAAAGACAATATCACGATTATTAATTTTGGCATGGGGAGCCCTAATGCTGCTACAGTTATGGATTTACTCAAGGCAATTAATCCAAAAGCTTGCCTTTTCTTAGGCAAATGTGGCGCTTTAAAGTCCAAATTTAACATCGGAGATTTAATTCTACCTATAGCTGCTGTGCGCGGCGAAGGAACTTCGAATGACTACTTCCCATCGGAGCTTCCTGCATTACCTGCCTTTGCTCTTCAGAAAGCTATATCTACGACTATTCGAGACTACGACAGGGACTATTGGACTGGTACAGTATATACCACCAATCGAAGAGTATGGGAACACGATTCAGAATTTAAAGATTATCTCACTAAACTCCGCGTAGAAGCCATCGATATGGAAACCGCAACCATATTCACGGTAGGTCATTACAATAAAATACGTACAGGTGCAATACTCCTAGTAAGTGACAAACCAATGGAACCAGATGGTGTGAAAACCGAGAAAAGCGATACCAGTGTCACTGCCAACTATGTCGATATCCATATACAAATAGGTATTGACTCCTTAAAACAACTTATAAATAACGGGCAAACGATAAAGCATCTCAAATTTTAAAATTAATAATATAAAATGAAGGAAATAATTGAAAAAATGAAAAGCTATCTTCCATATCTTCTAGGTCTTATATTAGTTTCTTGTGTTATTTTTTATCCTGAGCTTCAAGGGAAGAAGCTAAGCGCTAACGATGCAGTAACATGGCATGCTGCAGCGAAGGAATATCTCGATTATAACAAAAAAGGAGAAAGCATTCTATGGACCAACCGTGTTTTTAGTGGGATGCCTCTTTTCACTATAGCTGCAGATATTTCAGGCAACCTTATTTATAAGTATTATACTAAAGTTGTTGGTTTATTACCCAATAATGTTTCGAATCTATTTGTTGTTTTTTTATGCGGATTTTTATCCCTTGTTTTATTAAATGTTAATAGACAACTTGCATTTATCTTAGCGATTGCTTTAGGTCTGAATACCTGGATTTTGGATTCCTTGTGGGCATCCCACCCTACCAAGATTTTATCATTTGCATTTATGTTTCCAGTTTATGCAGGATTTATAGCCTACATTAAACACAATAAATTGATTGGATTGATCGCAATTATGCTAGGATTAAATCTTTCTATAGCATATGGTCACTATCAGATTGTATATTATGGAGCTCTAGTTTGTATTTTACTTGCACTTTATTTTATATATGATGCTTTAGTGACTAAATCATTTGTTCCATTTGTAAAAAAAGGCACCATCGTAATTGTCTTCGTCGCCTTAGGAGCTTTCCCTAATTTATCTACCTTACTCATAGTTCAAGATTACAATAAAGAGACTATGCGTGGAGGTAAATCAGAGTTGATAAAACCTGATTCTAAATCAACAGGTAAAGAAGGAGGGCTGGATATTAATTATGCATTTAGCTGGAGCTATTCAGTAAATGAACTTCTCAATTTTATGGTACCTGATGCAGCAGGAGGGTCTAATAATTATACTGTTAAAACTAATAAGTCTAAATTGGCAGAGGCCATGAATCCCAATGAAAAGGAACAGGTTATTCAGTTTTTGTATTGGGGTATACAGCCTTTTACAGGAGCGCCCAATTATTTAGGGGCTGTGATTATGTTTCTATTTATTTTCACTCTGTTTTATTGGAAGAACAAATTTAAATATGCGCTTCTAGGAATTTTTGCCCTGTCTTTGTTCATGGGCTTAGGAAGAAGTTTTTTAGGGTTCAATGAAATGCTCTTTAACTATCTACCGATGTACAATAAATTTAGGACCCCGACCATGTCCTTTTCTATTTTGAATGCTATAACAATACTAACTATCGGTATGGGGTTACATTCGTTTTTTAATAATGATAGTAATAAAGAAGTTGTAATCAAATCTTTTAAGCACGCTGTTTATACATATCTTGGACTTTTGATTTTAGGTTTTATAATGGTTTCTAATGCTGGCTTCAGCGGAGACAATGACTTACAAACCTTTGCTAATAATAAAGAGGCCTTGAATTTAGCTATTGAAGATAGAGCATCTTTCTTTAAATCAGATATGTTAAGAACTTTTATTCTAGCTTTGTTATCGGTTGGGGGGTTATATTTCTATATTAAAGATAAACTTACCAGAAATCATATTTTCCTTCTATTAGGAGTGCTTATCTTTTTTGATCTATGGAGTGTGCACAAACGCTATCTATCTCTTGATGTATTTCAGAAAGTCGATAAAACAGAAGATCTAATTCCAAACGAAGCTTACAATCAATATCTAGAGCAGGACAAGTCGCACTTTAGAATATTCAATACCACTAGCCAAAGTGTATTTAGTGACAATACAGATGGGTATAGATATAGTAATGTGGGAGGATATTCACCAGCTAAATTATTCCGCTATCAAGATTTAATCGATGTGCATCTATCCAAAGGCAACTTTGCTGTATTAAACATGCTCAATACAAAGTACCTCATCGTAGATAACCAAGGTCAAAAAATGCCTCAACAAAACCCTGATGCCTGTGGCAATGCATGGTTTATCAAAGAGGTCAAATTTGCAAAAAATGCGAATGAGGAAATGGATTCAATAGGTAGCTTTAATCCTAAGAATACAGTATGGATAGACCAGCGGTATAAAAACGAAATCAATTTTAGCATCAATACTGATCCCAATGGGAGTATAAGTCTGACCAAATATAACCCAGATCATATGGAGTATGCATCTAATTCTGCCACAGGCGGATTCGTCGTATTCTCAGAAATATGGTATAAAGGAAATGAAGACTGGAATCTATTTGTAAATGGGGAACCTCATAAGCTTGTGCGTGTCAATTACCTATTAAGAGGAGCCTATATTCCTGCCGGTAATAATAAAGTGGAAATGAAGTTTACTGCTAAAAAGCTAAACACATTTATGAGTTTTGGATATATAGCGAGTGCTATATCTTTAGCTTTATGCCTTGGATTTATTTATTTTGTTTACTTACGCCGGTCAAAAGCAATTTAACCCGAACCGATTAATTCTATCCCGCACTTGCGGGACACTTAAAATAATGATGGGCGGTATATATTTATATAATATTTTAGAATTCAGTTTAATATAAATGAGTCAAAAACGCATTAGGCTGCTTACACTCATTTCTTATAAATTCTTGCCTGCAAAATTAGGCGGGCATTTAGCACATCTATATTTTCACAATTACATTTCAGAGTATGCAGATTCTATTGTCATAGGCCATAAAGCTAATGAAAGAAATGCCTCAGAGGAAAAGATAAAATTTTCTCTTTTAAAAGTTTTCAAGAATAATATTTTAACTTATAGTCAGCTATACTATCTTCCCAAAATTCTAAATACAATAAAGGAGGATAAAATAGATTTTATCATGTGTTCACATCCATACCTTGGTTTACTGGGATATATAGCGTCGCGTATGGGTAAAAAACCTCTATTAACCTATTCACACAATATAGAAGCAGATCGTTTTAAATCCCTCAATAAATGGTGGTGGAAAATTTTATTTTACTATGAAAAATGGGTCATGAATAGCTCTCAATTGGTATTTTTTGTAACCAATGAAGACAGAATCTGGGCTATAAAAAATTATGCACTTTCTGATGATAAATGCATCGTATCTCCATTTGGCATCAATCTAATAGAAAAACCTATCAAGGATACAAAGTATAAAGAAGCATTGTGTCATCGACTTAATATAGATTTACACACAAAATTATTATACTTTGCTGGCTCTTATAACTATCATCCAAACGATGAAGCTGTAGAAAATATTCTATTCGAAATATATCCTAGATTATCTAAATACAGAAATGATTTCAAAATCCTTATCATAGGAAAAGGACTAAATGAAGTATTAGTCAAAAAAATAAACGAAACAAAAGGAGCAGTTATTTATTTTGGATTTGTAGAAAACATAAATGATATACTCTACAGCGCTGACCTCATGCTTAATCCTATGCTTTCGGGAGGTGGCATTAAAACCAAGGCGGTAGAGGCTTTAGGGAATAATATCAAAGTTGTCAGTACAGAGAATGGTAGCTTCGGCCTCGATGTGGAATCCTGTCAAGGTATGTTATGGATATCAAAAGATGACAATTGGTCTCATTTTGTAGAAAATATAAATTTAGCTTTAAATTCCGAAACAGAAATATCTGGAAAATTTTACTTTTACTATTCTTGGAAAAATGTTACTCGAAGGATAGTGGATGAATTAGACAGAGTTAGTTTAATTTAATCATTAATGCATGTCCATTGATATTATGAACTATCATTCTATCTTTGAGATGTTTGACCTCTTGAATATATGTTGTGATACCAGTACAGGTATGAAATCCATAGTCATCAAATATAACTACACCACCAATAATCAATTTATCCCATATCCAATCTACAATATCTTTCGCAGATTGATAAACATCTACATCGATATGACATAGTCCAAATTTCTCGTTTTCATTGATTAAGTGAGCGGTATCTTCCGGAAAAATACCCACTAACTGTTTGTAGTTAATTTTAATATCTTTTACTAAGTTTTCAACTATTGTCAATGAGGTATCATTATGTTCAGAATCAGTATAAAATAAATCTTTGTCGTTTGATTTAACTACACCTGTATAGGTATCAGCTAGATAGAAATTGATCTTAGAGTCTAAAAGTTCCAATTTTCTACCAATTATAGCAGCCGTACCGCCTCTCCAAACACCTACTTCTAGAAAGCTAGCTGAACTATCTAACTTATTTATCTGCTCCGTTAGTTCCCACAATTCATACATTCTATATTTATCCACAAGGGTGTTATTCCTAGCTATATCATATATAGTCATAAAGTTTCTATCATTATCCCAAGGCGAAAAATTAGCCGAAGGGGTAACTATATTGTAACTAAAGTTTGAAATTTCAAACTTTCCACTTCCATTCATAACTGGCCTTTTTATCAATTTAAAGCCAAATTTCAATAGAATACTTTCAAATATTTTTTTCATTGATATTGATTATGCAAATAAATTATTTTTTTTGGGCGAAAACTAACTCAGCAAAACCTAATAGATCCCAGAAGGTATTGCCGCTTGGTTTCTTAAATGTCATCACATTTAATAGAATTTTAAAAGGCGTAGCTAAAAGAAATGCTATATTTCTTCGAGTACCTGAAGATAAAATTTCAAACTGATTGCCTAATACTTTCCTAATTTCTGGAATGGAATAAACTCTGACATGAGTATCGTCATCATAAAAATTAAGAGTACCATTCATAGAAGGAAGTTTTGTACTTTTGATTCCAGGATATTCAATATATATATATCCTCCAGATTTTAATTTAGGGATCAAACCTTCAATAACTTTATCTCCATTGTGTAAATGCTCAATTATATGAGCCATCATGATAAAATCAAAATAATTATTAGGAATCGAACTGAAATCCAATAGAGTTAAGTCCATTTCATAAAATGCCTTCATTTGACTGAAATCATTCTCATCATTATTGTAGTTTTTATCTAAGTCTACTCCATGATACTCACAATTTGGGAATGCATTCTTATATTTAGAGCAGGAGTGATTTCCTGCTCCTATATCTAATAATACAAATGGATTTTGGCCAAATGCCTTATTGATTCGAAGGTATTTTGGAGTTAAACGCTGTAGAAGTTTCATTTAGTTTAATTTATAACCCTTGGGGGAAAAAGCTATTAATTCTACTTCTTTGATATAGATATTTTAGCGATTTGCGAATAGGATGAATAAACGGTGTTTTAGAGATTAAAGCAAAAATTGAATTTAAAATCGACTCTAAAATTGAAAATTGAGCAATCGTATTCTCTAGTTCACAATATAATTTTTTAGACAATTTATCTTTATTTGTTTCCAATAAATATTCAGCATAAGAATTCAAATTCAAAGATTTGGCAATTAAAATCTGTTTTGTTAGATCCACAATGTAATTTGAATCATCTGTATTTAATTTTCTAAAGAATATAAAATCGCCCATAACCATTCTACCATCTCTAAATTTTGATTGATTTTTCGTGCTTAACTTCCATTCATCTAGAACACTAAAATTAATAAATTCAAATCCATGATTTGCCAAATATTGACATACTATATAAAATGGCTTTTCCGATTCATAAAATGGTTCAAATCTAATTTCTGATTTAATGACATTGACTTTTGGCAGCATAGACTCTATACTTTGAATAATATCAAAATCCAATCCTTCGACATCGGTTTTAAGAAAATCTATATGATTTAGGTTATATTCTTTGAGAATATCAGATACGGTGACACATTCTAAAGCAATTTTTTTTACCTCCTTGAAATGATAATCCATGCCATATTGCTCTATCATGCCTGGTCTAATATCCAGAAAAGAAGAAGTCTCTATATACTGTCGTTCGATAAAATCTTTCGGACCGATCACAGTATGAATACCTTTTCTTATCTTAATATTTTTATATAGTTTCTGATCTTTGATATCGCTGACAGACAATGCATCAATCTCGAAATAGCAGATATCTTGGCTATATTTTTTTAGAATCTTATTAGACTTAGCAAAAGAAGATCCAATGTCAAAAATGACGAAATTTTTGTTCAGAATTTTTGAAATTTCCATTTTATTTATTTCGATGTATTAAAGTCATTATAAGCCAATTCAACACCTTCCTTTAAGCTTGTTTTAGCAACCCAGCCTAATTGAGTTAATTTGTCAATCGATAATAGCTTTTGAAACATGCCATCAGGCTTTGAGCTATCAAAAACAATACTTCCTTTGTATTGGACTACCTCTTTAATCAATTCTGCCAACTCTCTTATAGAAATATCTTTACCCACTCCAATATTGACTAGCTCTCTTTCATTATAGGTTTGCATAAGATAAATAGTAGCATCCGCCATATCGTCTGCATTGAGAAATTCACGTCGAGGATTTCCTGAACCCCAAACCACTACCTCCTTTCCCCCATTTAGTTTTGCTTCATGAAATTTACGTATCAAGGCCGGAAATACATGTGAATTTTCAGGATGGTAATTGTCATTGATTCCATACAAATTAGTAGGCATGACAGATATGAAATTACAGCCATATTGATCACGATAAGCTTCACACATCTTAATACCTGCTATTTTTGCAATCGCATACGGTTCATTAGTAGGTTCTAAAATCCCTGTTAATAAATATTCTTCTTTAATAGGCTGAGGACAATCTTTAGGATAAATACAACTGCTACCAAGAAATACGAGTTTCTTTACTCCAGATAAATACGCATTATGAATAACATTATTCTGAATCTGTAGATTTTCATATAAAAAATCTGCGCGATAAGTGTTATTCGCTATAATACCGCCTACCTTTGCAGCTGCTAGAAATACAAAGTCTGGCTTTTCCGATTCAAAAAATGAATGCACGGCTTCATAGTTTTTTAAATCAAGTTCCGCCCTAGTTTTCGCAAGTATGTTCTTATATCCTTTTGAAATTAAATTTCTATATATAGCAGAGCCAACCATACCCCGGTGACCTGCGATAAAAATTTTAGAATCAAATTCCATAAATTTATTCAAAATAACTCAATGTTTTAAACCCCCCAGCATCTAAATACTGGTCTCGCTTCATTAGGTGAAGATCGCTTTGCATCATATCATCAATCAAACCATTCAGGTCATACTTAGGAACCCACCCTAGTTTAATTCTTGATTTAGTGGCATCCCCTACCAATAAATCTACTTCCGTAGGTCTAAAATATCGTGGATCAACAGCTATGATTTCTTTGCCAATAGTTAAGGAATTAAGCTTAAGTCCCAGTTTTGTAGCTTTTTCTGTATCTATATTTTTTATGAAACCTATTTCAGCTTCATTTTCTCCTTTAAATGCAACCTCTATACCTAGCCATGCAAAAGATTTTCTAACAAATTCTCTAATCTCTGTAGTAACCCCTGTTGCTATGACGAAGTCCTCCGCCTTATCCTGCTGTAAAATCAAGTACATAGCCTCAATATAATCCTTAGCATGTCCCCAGTCGCGCTTACTATTCAAGTTTCCTAGAAATAATTTATCCTGAAGTCCGAGCGCAATTTTAGAGGCAGCACGAGTAATTTTACGAGTCACAAAGGTCTCCCCTCTTATTGGTGATTCGTGGTTGAATAATATACCGTTACAAGCAAACATATTATATGCCTCTCTATAATTAACCGTTATCCAATAGGCATACATTTTTGCTACCGCATAGGGAGAGCGCGGATAAAATGGAGTAGTCTCTGATTGAGGTACCGCCTGAACTAACCCATACAACTCTGATGTAGATGCTTGATAGATTCTCGTTTTTTTGGTTAATCCTAGTATTCGCAGGGCTTCTAATAATCTCAAGGTACCTATCCCATCCGCATTAGCCGTGTATTCAGGTGTTTCAAAACTCACATGGACATGGCTCATTGCAGCTAGATTGTAAATTTCATCCGGCTGAATATCTTGAATAATTCGTATCAAATTAGTACTATCCGTCAAATCCCCATAATGCAATTTTAAATTTTGATCAGAGATATGCGGATCTTGATAGATATGATCTATTCTATCGGTATTGAATAATGAAGATCGACGTTTCATGCCATGCACTTCATATCCTTTTTTGAGCAAAAATTCTGCTAAATAGGCGCCATCTTGACCTGTAATACCTGTTATAAGTGCTTTTTTCATTTATTAATAGTTACCAATTGGCTAATCCCAGTCTATCTTTGATTTTAAACAAAAACTTTCCAAAAATAGAATTAATTAATTTAAATAACAAGGTTTGTCTTAAAATCCATAAATCTATTTTTAAAGTATATGGAAAGTATTTTAAATATACGCGTTTTGCATCTATAATAGCGTTTAAATAGCTTTGATTACTGATACCATTGGCGTCATATTTAGCTAAAACTTGAGTTGTATATTTAAAAGGTTCATTGCTAATCCTGCATAAAAAGTCATAATCCATGCACACTTTTTCATTGATATCATAGCCTCCATATTTAAGGTAAAGCTCTTTCTTTACATACATAGTCTGATGGCAAACTCGTCGCATTCCTCTATATAACAATGATTTATAAAATGATTTCCCAATAATAATTTCTCTACCTGCACGCTTTATCTCAAACATACCGTGAAGCCATGTAATCGTTGAATTAGCGTTAAATTCATTATAAACGTGCTCAATTACATTCGCATCATAAAAACAATCTCCAGAATTTAATAAAACAATAATATCTCCTTTAGATTTTTCAATTCCTTTGTTAAAAGCATCCCCAATTCCTCTATCCGGCTCACATATCCAACGTCTAGTAGCAGGCTGGGGATTTGATTCTAGGTAAACTCGTATTTTATCATTGGTTGAACCATCAATGATTAAATGCTCAAAATCTTGTACTGATTGAAAATTAACTGACCCTATAGTTTCTAATAAATCATCTAAATTATTAAAGCATATTGTGATAATAGAAATCATCTTATTTTTTTTCAGCAATTACTAACATATGATCAAAAGAAGATATTGTATGCTTAAATTTTCTTTTAATCCATACATTATACATATTCATCAGTATATTATGGATAAAGAACTTATATAAATTAAATATGTAACTACCTGTATGATTGAAAATAGAGTATTTTATTAATTTAAAATCAGTTTTCAACAACAAGTATTCTATAGATGCTCTGCTAAAAAAGGATATATGTTCCCAGTAATTAAAGTAGAACCATTTGTTTTTCCAGAACTTAGCATTTAAACTATCTATGTCTCCTGTTAAAACGACTATAATACCGCCTTTTTTTAAAATTTTATTGCATTGATTAAATAATTCAATTGGCCTATATATATGCTCTAAAACATCCATTAATAGAACGACATCAAATGAATTTTCAGCAAAAGTATCTTTAGTTAAAAAGGTATTTAATATATTTAAATTTAATGTGTTTTTTGCATATTCTGATGCTTTGGGCGATGGCTCTATTCCAGTACATTGATAGCCATTTTCTTTGAATAAATTAAGCAAAAAACCATTCCCACTGCCTATTTCTAATATATTTCCTTTTGGTTTTAACTTTTGAACTGCGCTTAAAATCTTTAAATCTTCATTTTTTCTTGCATGAGATGGTATATAATCATAGTATTCTGAATTAATACGATTGTAATAATCTTTTATAGTATTCTCTTCAATAATTGGAGATAAATAATGATGACTACATTCAAGACATAGCATTATACTTGAATCAACAATGCTGTTTATATTTAAATTTTTGAGCATTTGACAATTATGTACAATGTTGTCAATATAAATTGAGCTATTCGCTGAATTACATAGTATACAATTCGTTTTTATAAATAACTCAGTCATTTAACTATTATTTGATAGTGCATATAGACTATTTATTTTTGCCATCATAAGTAAGCCAATACAAAAAGTTGTTTATTTTAAAGTATATAGTTTTTAAAATATTGACATTTAAAAACCATTGAATGAAATTCTTGCGAAAAATATAAAAACTAGATTCTTTTGGATCTATTTTTTCAAAATAAGCAATTAATTCATTTGCGTTTTTAATTGGAATATAATCTAATCGTTTGAATATTGACTTTGGTTTTAAAGGAGCAAAATCAATTACTGATTTATAGTTTTCTATATTTATGGATTTATAAAATTCTAAATATTCAGCGGGGTTTTTAACATCTGAAGCATGGCTCCAGTTTTTCACTTTAGTTTCGATTTCTTCTATACTTCTCGCCCAGGATTGATGTAGCATAAAACTTCTAGTATAAATAGATTTACAATGTAAATTTCTGGCGATAGTATACTTAGGATAATTTGTAGCAATCTTTAATGGAAATTTCGAATCTTTTATCATAAAAAAACCATTCTCATCTTGCTTATACATTACAATCCAATTGGAGGAAATAGCTATTCTATTATTTTTAGGATCAATTAAATAATTGCTTTTTGTTTCTAAAAAAGTTACAAAACTTTTGAAATTTATAAAATACTCATCCACATCAAGTTGAATTGTCCAACCTCCTTCTCCAAGATAATCAGCGGACATTTGTCTTTGCCTAGTTTCGCATTCCATTACAGTTAGATTGCTCTGATAAAAATTGTCTTCGTAGATTGTAATTTTACTTTCAGTATCGTATTCTTTAATCCAGTTAATAAAATTTTCATCAAAGTAATATTTATTTCCTGCAAATGATGTCCTATTAATATCTATAGAAAATAAAATTTTATCAGCATGAGTGTAAACACAAGGCAAAGATAATTTCACCAATTCAAAATCATAAGCTAATAAAAAAATTATTTTTATCTCAGTCATTACTAGACTTAAAACTCAGGTTTTCGATAACAGTATTGTCTCCCATAATAAAATAATTAAATTTAATATCTAACTTTGATAATGCCTTAAAAAAACCTATAGAAGTACCATGTTCTATTCTATCATGAAATTCTATTATTATATATCTTGATTTTAATAACCAATCTATATTATTGTCAAATAAATATTTTTCACTGGTTTCTATGTCTATTTTTAAAATATCAATATATTCAATTGAATACTTTTTAAAAATTGTGTCAATAGAAATTGCATCAATTGATCCATTTTCGTTTTCTATTACTTGAGTACCCCATGCACCTATTTCTTCCTTTTTAACGATACTTAACTTGCAGTCTTTATGCCATAACCCTTTGTATTCATTAAAAATATTAGAATAAAAAGATAAATTTTTTGATAGAATACTATAATTTTCTTCATCAGGCTCAATGCATATAATTTTAGAGTCAGGATATTTTTTTTTAACTAAGATTGAAAAAAGACCTATATTTCCACCAGCATCAATTACAGTTTTTGGGTTTTTAAAATCAAACAAATCATATTCGTTTAGTAAAAAAATTTGTTTGAAAGCGTTTTTATCTGAAGTGTTTTTTCTTAAAATAATTTCATATTTAATTCCAGGAACAGAAATTGTGCTAGTTTCAAAAACTTCTAAATTTAACCATAAAATAAAACCATCTAGCAGCCCAAAGTTTTTAACACTAAATAGCAAATAATATAATTTCTTCCTTAACTCAATCATGCACTTAACTAAAATGTATTATCCTGCTTCCTTCTTCCTCAAAACTAAATGGAATCTCTATAAAATTTTCCATTTTTTCTCTAAATAGCTCTTGATTCTCTTTATTTACATAAAAGAGAAAAAAACCACCTCCACCTGCACCTAATAATTTGCCTCCAAGTGCTCCACTTTTAATCGCAATTTCATACATTTCATCTATAGGTCCATTAGAAATTGCTGATGAAAGTTTCTTCTTGGCCTGCCATGTTTTGTCAAGTAGATTTCCAAAATCTGAAAGTGGAATGGAGTCATCAGAAAGTATTTTAATGCCATCCTGCACCATGTTATAAATATCTTTCAATTCTACCATCACTTTCCTTTCTTTGGTCTTCTCTATCTGCTCTGTGAGCACTTCTGTGGCAAATCTACTAATTCCGGTATAATACAGTAATAAATTACTATCCAATACTAGTTTTCGTTCTTTAGATAATATTATGGGATTCACCTCATAGCCAGAACTACTTAATTTCATATAATTCAAACCGCCACAAGCAGCCGCCAACTGATCTTGCACACCTACATTTTCATTCAAGATTTCTTTTTCTATATAGATAGCCTCTTGAGCATAGTCCAACTTTGATTTAATTTTCCCTTCATAGGCATATAAGGCATTTAGCAGACCTACTGTAAAACTACTACTGCTGCCTAATCCAGTGCGCGCTGGCAAATCACTGAAAATATTAATATCTAGACCGTCTATAATGTTTAAATAACGGAGGGTTTCACGAACAGAAGGGTGCTCTATTTCTGAAATACTATTGCATAATTCTATTTTCTTATAAGCTATTCTATACTTATCATCGAGAAGACCCCCAATTTTATTTATAGTGATATAAACATACTTATCTATAGTCGTACTCAGCACACAGCCACCATATTCATTAAAATACTCAGGATAGTCGGTACCTCCACCAAAAAAACTTATTCGAACTGGAGTTTTAGAAATTATCATTCGCTACTAAAATTTTATCTCCGGGATTTCTCTATTTATAATCAATTTACCTTCTGTTACAGATTGAATGTATTCTAAACTCACTTCTGGTGCTCTTTCTAGAAGAACAAAACCTTGAGGAGTAACATCTAAAACCGCTAAATCAGAAACAATTTTTGTTACACATCTAATTCCAGTGAGCGGCAGGCTGCAATTCTTGAGCAATTTTGATTTGCCATCTTTAGAGCAATGCTGCATGGCCACTATGATATTTTTCGCACTAGCCACTAAATCCATAGCTCCACCCATTCCTTTTACCATTTTTCCAGGTATTTTCCAATTAGCTATATCACCGCTTTCAGAAACTTCCATAGCCCCTAGTACAGTCAAATCTACCTTTTGAGCTCGTATCATACCGAAACTTGCTGCACTATCGAAAATAGAAGATCCAGGCAATGTAGTTATAGTTTGTTTGCCTGCATTAATCAAATCAGCATCCTCTTCTCCTTCAGAGGGGAAAGGACCCATGCCCAACAAGCCATTTTCGCTTTGGAGAACGACTTCTATACCGCTAGGTATGTAATTAGCTACAAGAGTCGGAATGCCAATGCCTAGATTCACATACATTCCATCTTTTAATTCTCGCGCTATTCGCTGAGCTATTTGCTCCTTCGTTAACATATTGATTATTTAAACTGAACAAATGTAGCAAATATTGAGATAATTAACCCAAAAAACAATAGAAAACTCTTTACTCTATAACTTCTAGCTTGAAATATAAATGGCAGTATATAGAAACTAGCAATCAGCGCAACTAATAGGCTCAACTTGGTTTCCGTAATACTCAATAGGGAGTAAATTGGAAGGATGGTTAGAGCGCAAAAAAATAAATAGGTATAAAACTTTCTAGTATGAATCGTAAATGACCCTATCGACGGAAGTGTAATCCCCATAAACAAAAGACAGATTCCTGCAATTACCCATTCCCAATTTTTCGCCAAGTCATAATGAATTAATTTGAACATAGCATAAAATTCCAAAGAAACAGCAGAATGATCCGTCAGGATAAAATAACTGACAAACACACTAATAAGTGTGAGTACTCCTAAAATTAAAGCTAAAAGATCCCGAGCTCCATTCTTGCTATAAATAAAAATAGTAAATAATAAAGGAATAAGATAAAAAAGCATACTAAAAGAAAGCACAATAGAAAATGCAAAAAGAAATCCTAAATTATAAAAAGTTTCTACGGTATCCTTTTTTTTGTCGGCACGGACAAGCAATAATGACATCAAGAGAAATACAAATACACATAGCACCTGTTCTATAGAAAGCGGGAATATGAAAGCTGCTAGAAATTGACAACAAACAACAAATTGACAAACAAGCCATGCTTTGGCATGATAACTGAAATCCACATATATGAGAGACAGAATAAAAAACGAAAACAAAATGACCAGGAAAATTAACCCTCTAATCAAAAAAGGTTTCCAAGCGCTTATATCTATTATAGAAGTCAAAAAATAGGAACTCTTATAGTTCATATCTAAAACACCTGTATAAAAAACTTTTATACTCAATAAGAGTATAAGAATGGAATAAATTAGGTATGCAATTATTGATTCTTTTTCAAATAACTTAAACATACCTCTTAATTAGCGAAAGATTTACTTCTTATTAAGGTCTTCTACAAGCTGACTAGTGATGTCCATTTTTTTATCAAAGTAAAGCAGCATACCGTTGGTCTGATAACCCATGACATAGTCGCAATTGTATTTTGATTTATTTTCTGTGAAATAGGCATCTACTTTTTTATACAATTCCTTAGTGGCGTTATTTGTCTTATCTGCCAAGTTCTTTGCCAACTGCTGCTCCTCAGACAAAAGCGCATCCTTTCTAGCCATAAAGGATTTTTCTTGAGATTGAGCTTGTTGTTGTGTCAACTGACCACTTTGAGCTTGCTGCATAAATTTACCGTAATCAGCCTGCATGGAAGCGGCTTTCGACTCCAGTTGTTTCTGACCAGCTTTCTGAGAAGCCTCCAACTCACTTTTAAATTTCTTAAAATCTTCGTACTTTACAAAAAATGAATCTATATTGACAAAGGCAACTCTGCTGCCGGAAGCAGCGACTATATCTTTGCTATTAGGATTTAGATTGACGGTAGGTGAGGTTGATTTAAAATGCAAAAAATATAGAAAAGCTACTGCTAAACTTATGATTCCTATGACTACATTGTTGATTGAATTATTCATTATTGAAAATTTATTCGTTATTAAGTATTAGATGAAAAAATATGTCACGACTGAAATATCAATGGCGATTAGTGTTACACCGTCATAATTTCCTTTTCCTTAGCTTCTAGCAACTTATCTACCTTCAAGATAAACTCGTCTGTTAATTTTTGCATTCTATCTTCTCCACCCTTGATCATATCTTCAGATACTCCATCTTTTTTTAATGCTTTGATATCCTCATTGGCATCTCTTCTAATGTTGCGTATGGCTATTTTCGATTTTTCCATTTCAGATTTTGACTGCTTTACGAGATCTTTTCTTCGCTCTTCGGTCAGTGGCGGCACAGAAATTCGAATTACCTGCCCATCATTCTGAGGATTTAAACCAATATTGGCTTGCATGATAGCTTTCTCAATAGCTGAAATCTGCCCTTTATCCCATGGCTGCAATACGAGCATCCTAGCATCTGGTGTTGTGATACTGCATACGCCTGATAACGGAGCCATAGAGCCATAAGCATCTACCATAATTCCATTCAGCATAGATGGATTAGCCTTGCCAGCTCTGATTTTCATCATCTCTTCTTCAAGATGCTCTATTGATTTATTAAACTTCGATTTTGCTTCGTCTATTATACTATTAATGTCTGACATAATTCTAGTTGTTAGTCTTTTAGTAATTAGTAGTTAATTTCTTTTTTTAATTATAATTTATATAGTTGGGAGTGAAAAGGCGAATAAAAACGATATCGACTTTTCAATTTTTTATTAATCATTCAACTTTAATACTGCTAAAAATGCTTCCTGCGGCACCTCTACCTTACCAAATTGACGCATTTTTTTCTTTCCTTTCTTTTGCTTTTCTAGGAGCTTTCTCTTTCTAGAAATATCCCCACCATAGCACTTTGCCGTTACATCCTTACGCATAGCAGATATCGTCTCTCTCGATATAATCTTCATACCGATAGCAGCTTGAATAGCTATGACAAATTGTTGTTTTGGTATTAACTCCTTCAATTTCTCGCACAGTCTACTTCCGAATCCATAAGCCTTATCTCGGTGGATCATAGAAGAAAATGCATCTACATTCTCCCCATTGAGTTTAATATCTAATTTCACTAAATCTCCTGCCCGGAAGCCTATTAACTGATAATCAAAAGAGGCATAGCCCTTAGAAATAGACTTCAATTTATCATAAAAGTCAAATACAATTTCTGCCAACGGCATTTCAAATTGCAATTCGACACGTGTAGGAGTTAGATAATGTTGATTTTGTAAAATTCCACGTTTCTCCATACACAGATTCATCAAGCTACCTATAAATTCTGGTTTAGTGATGATCTGTGATTTTATCCAAGGCTCTTCTATTCTATCTAAAGTAGTCACATCTGGTAATTCAGAAGGATTGTGAAGGTAAATCGGAGCGTTTTTATCTTTAGTTAAATAACAATTATAGCTCACCTGAGGCACAGTCACAATTATGTTCTGATCAAATTCACGTTCCAATCGTTCACTGACAATCTCAAGGTGTAAAAGCCCAAGAAAACCACAACGAAATCCAAAACCTAAGGCAATCGAAGTCTCTGGCTCATATACCAAAGAGGCATCGTTTAGCTGCAATTTCTCCAAACTATCCCTCAAATCTTCAAAATCATCAGAGTCGATTGGATAAATACCCGCAAATACCATTGGTTTTACATCCTCAAATCCTTTGACACTCTCCGTAGAAGGGTCACTAGCTAGTGTGATGGTATCGCCTACCTTAATTTCTTTAGCTTGCTTGATACCTGTAATAATATAACCTACATCCCCCGGTCCTAACATATCTTTTATCTCGGGCTTCAATCTTAGGATACCTATTTCGTCTGCGTTATAATCTTTCTGGGTAGCTAAAAATCTGATTTTATCATTCTTCCGCAATGTGCCATTAAAAATTCTAAAATAGGCAATCACTCCTCTAAATGGATTGAATACAGAATCAAAAATCATAGCCTGAAGCTTCGCTCCTTCTATAAATTTGGGGGCTGGAATTCTTTCAATTACAGCTTTCAGAATACCTTCAATCCCTATACCTGAGCGGCCACTCGCCTCAAGTATTGTATCTCTCTCACAACCTATCAAATCAACGATCTGGTCTTTGACCTCTTCAATCATAGCCCCATCCATATCTATCTTATTAACTACAGGTATGATTTCTAGGTCATTCTCCAGAGCTAAATATAAATTAGATATCGTCTGAGCCTGAATACCTTGCGTAGCATCGACAAGAAGCAATGCACCTTCACAGGAAGCTATCGATCTAGAAACTTCATAAGAAAAATCTACGTGACCAGGTGTATCTATGAGATTTATAGTATAATCTATTCCGTTAAATGGATAATCCATCTGAATGGCATGACTCTTTATCGTAATTCCTCTTTCCTTCTCGAGATCCATGTCATCGAGAAGCTGGTCTTCCCGCTCACGTTCCGTTATCGTATTGGTAAACTCCAATAAACGGTCTGCCAAGGTAGATTTTCCATGATCTATGTGTGCAATTATACAAAAATTCCTTATTGGCTTCATCAAGCTACAAAAATAGGATTTTAATTCTAAATTCTTAATTTTGAATTCTGAATTATTCAAATAATGGCATTAGATTACTCTCTCTCGTACGCTCAATCCCTTGATTTATCAGATAGTTTAAAGTCCTACCGAGACCAATTTATTTTCCCACAGCACAACGGAAAAGACATCTATTATTTCACTGGAAACTCGCTAGGTCTGCAGCCCAGAAAGGCTCAGCAATATATCCTTGAAGAATTAGAAGACTGGGGAAAATACGGTGTGGAAGGACATTTTCAGTCGAGAAGAAACTGGTTTGGCTATCATCATTTCTTAACGGACAAAGCTGCTAAAATAGTAGGAGCTAAAACGGAAGAAGTTGCCGTCATGAATACGCTTTCTGTCAATTTAAATTTACTCCTAGTCTCCTTTTATAGACCCCATGGTAAAAGAACAAAAATTATGATGGAAGCTGCGGCCTTCCCTTCCGACCACTATGCCGTGCAGCAGCAGGTCAAATTTCATGAATTAGATCCGAGTCAACATATCATTTTACTTCAACCCCGTGATGGAGAACATTGTATCCGGACGGAAGATATTCTTGCTCAAATTGAAGACAATAAAGATGAACTCGCCCTGTTGATGCTCGGTGGGGTCAACTACTATACAGGTCAATTATTCGACCTAGAGACCATTACTAAAAAAGCACATGAAGTAGGAGCCATAGCAGGTTATGATTTGGCTCATGCTGCCGGAAATATCGTTTTAAAACTCCACGAATGGAATGTGGACTTCGCCTGCTGGTGTAGCTATAAATATCTAAACTCTGGGCCTGGTGGTGTCGCTTCTATTTTTGTACATGAAAAGCATGGAAATAATCCAGATTTACCTCGTTTTGCAGGCTGGTGGGGTAATGAGGAGAAAGACCGCTTCCTGATGAAATCAGAATTCATTCCAGCTAAAGGTGCAAGCGGATGGCAACAATCCAATGCACAAATATTCTCTATGGCTGCGCATTTAGCTTCACTGGAGATATTTGAACAGGCTGGAATAGAAAATCTTCGCACTAAAAGTGAGCAGATGACAGGATATTTGGAAAATTTGCTCAAAGAAATTCCTCAGATAAAAATCATAACACCTTCCAATCCTAAATATCGTGGCTGTCAACTCTCCTTGATAGCTCTCGACAAACCAAAAGAACTTTTCAAATTCCTTCAAGACAATGGTATTATCACAGACTGGCGCGAACCTGACGTCATCCGTGTAGCTCCGGTGCCTATGTACAATAGATTTGAGGATTGCTGGATTTTAGCAGAAAGTATTAAAGAGTTTTATTCTTAATTTTGAACATTAGCTCAATTTAAGTCCGAATTTCATGAATCTAATCTTCTTCGATGGGGTCTGTGGACTTTGTAATCGATTTGTAAATCTACTTATAGATGCAGATAAAAATCATGTATTGAAATTCACTCCCCTTCAAGGTAAGGCAGCCGCAGAACTTTTACCTAAAGAGTTCATTGATGAACTTAAAACTATAGTCTATTTTCAAAATCATGAAATTTTCACTGAATCCGATGCTGTATTAGAAATTCTCAAGTCAATAGGTGGTATTTGGGCTATATTTTATATTTTCAAGTGGATTCCAAAGTTCATTCGAGACTATATTTATCAGTGGACTAGTCTTAATAGAGTGCATTGGTTTGGCAGATTTGACCACTGTAGAATGCCGACGGAAAAAGAACGCGCGCGTTTTTTAGACTAAAACTGTATGTAAAACTAAACCTTGTGGACAATTTATCCGCCTCTTTATTACTAGAGATATAGCTTTGTAATTTAGACTTAGGAATATCCTAATTTAGTATGGCAGCCAAATCAAATAAAGAACTCAGTTCATTTTTAAATCAGAGCAAACATCAAAAGATTGCAGGTGTCGTCATTCTATTTTTCTCATTTATTCTATTTTTTAGCTTTTTATCCTACCTTTTTAGCTTTCGTCTAGACCAGAGTATAGCTTTAGAAGGCTGGGATTATATCAAGGAAACAGAACACTATAAAATTCAAAACTGGCTCAATAAAATTGGGGTTTTCTTAGGTTATTTCTTCGTTGACAATTTATTCGGACTCGCTGCATTTATAATACCCATCAGTCTTTTCCTGCTCAGTCTCAACCTGCTCTTCCAGAAGAGACTATTCTCTTATCTCAAGCTTAGTCTCTATCCAATTCTATTCATTTTTATTGCTAGTAGTTTTCTAGCATTAGTTCAGTTGGTTTTTTTTAGAAATGGGTATCTACCTCTAGGAGGAAACTTTGGCAATCTCATCACCGGTCCTGATAGTTTTCTTCATAATTATATAGGCACATTAGGTGTGCTGATGGTATGGATATGTTGCAGCATTGCTGCCTTAGTTTGGTTCGCTAATCTCAATTTCAATTTTATTTTGAAATGGTATGAACAAGGTCAACTGCCAAAGGAAGAAAAGTTGTTTAACGAAACAGAACCTATAAAAAAGGGAATAATCAATGAAGAAAAAACCTATAGTGACACCCTATTTGAAAAAGATAATATAGATTTTACAAGCGCACCAGACAGTCTAGATATGCCTTTGCCGAATTTGGGACTAGAAATCATGAATAAAAACGAGGAGCTTCCTCAGACCACAAAAACAGAAATCGAGGAGAAGCAAAGTAGCGATGTAAAAAATATTTCTGAAGAAAAGAGCACCACAGAACTAACCATAGTGCCTAAGACAGAAGAAAAATTGGTTACAAACATCGCGGAAATTCAGCAGAAAAATCTTGAAAATTTAGAGCCTTACGATCCTAAAAAAGATTTATCTGACTACAAATATCCTACCATAGACTTTTTAGAAAATCATGGTTCGGGAACTACGACTATAGATAGGAATGAACTAGAAAACAATAAGAATCAAATCGTAGAAACCCTCAAAAATTTCAATATCACGATTAGTTCCATTAGAGCTACAGTGGGACCTACTGTAACATTGTATGAAATCACTCCTGCACCAGGAGTGCGCGTATCTACGATATCAAGATTAGAAAATGATATTGCCCTTTCCTTAGCAGCGCTCGGCATACGCATTATAGCCCCTATCCCTGGCAAAGGAACGATAGGGATAGAAGTCCCTAACAAGAAAACAGAGATAGTAAGTATGCGCTCGGCTATCATGTCGGAAAAATTTCAAACGACAAAAATGGAATTACCTATCGCCCTGGGAAAAAATATCTCCAATGAAATGGTAGTAGTAGATTTGGCTACCATGCCGCACCTGCTCATGGCAGGGGCTACGGGCAAAGGGAAATCTGTGGGAATTAATGCAATTCTAGTTTCGCTGTTATACAAGAAACATCCTTCTGAGCTTAAATTCGTCATGGTGGATCCAAAGAAAGTAGAATTAAGTATATATAGTACAATAGAAAAACATTTTCTTGCTAAACTTCCCAATGAGGAAGAGCCTATAATCACTGACGTAAAAAAAGTAGTCAATACACTCAATTCACTGTGCATAGAGATGGATGACAGATATGATCTCCTCAAAAAGGCAATGGTAAGAAACATCAAAGAATACAACGACAAATTTAAAAAACGTCAGCTCAATCCACTTCACGGCCATCGCTATTTACCTTATTTTGTATTGGTTATAGATGAGTATGCCGACCTCATAATCACTGCAGGCAAAGAGGTAGAAATGCCCTTGGCTAGAATAGCCCAGCTTGCTCGAGCTATCGGTATTCATGTCATATTGGCTACCCAGCGCCCTGCGGCGAATATTCTCACAGGATTGATCAGAGCGAATTTCCCTACTAAAATAGCCTTTGCCGTATCTAAAGCAATAGATAGCAATATTATAATTGACACCAAAGGTGCTGAACAGCTCATAGGGCGAGGAGACATGCTCTATAGTCCATCTGGTGGCGATATCATACGCCTCCAATGCCCATTTGTAGATACGCCAGAGGTAGATAAAATATGTCAGCATATTGGCAAGCAGCAAAGCTATGGAGAGGCTTACCAATTGCCAGAATACTATGGAGACGAAGAATTGGACCGTGAAGTCAGATTTGATAAAAATGATATAGACCCCTTATTTGAGGATGCTGCTAGAGAAATAGTCATACAGCAAATAGGCTCTATTTCACTACTGCAGCGAAAATTAAACGTAGGTCACGGGCGCGCGGGCAGACTAGTAGATCAGCTAGAAGCCATGGGTATAGTAGGGCCTAATAAAGGAAGTAAACCACGCGATGTGAACTTCAAAACCTTAGATGAACTCGCACAATACCTTGAGAATCTTAAAAATCCAAAATAATTTTAACTTAGGACTTGACATTCCATTTTTTTATATTATATTTGTATTAGGTTTTCATAGTTGTTTTAACAATTATGTTAGTTTTGTTTTCATAGTATTTTGGAGTTCGGTTCCCCTACCGAACTCCTTTTTTTTGTAGTTAGTACATAATCTTTTCTTTCGGATAAAGTCTAAATGCTGTTAATAAAAAATTGATTTTAAATTTGATTAGAAAAAAACCCGCAGAGGATCAAGCTAAATTAAGCACTAATATTATATTACGGATTAATCAATTAGGCTTTTTACATAAAATAAATGTATCCTTTTATAGAATTCAATATGAAAAATGTACAATAATTGTATGAAAATTATATACCCAAAGAAAATATAGTAGGAAGCTTATGAAGCATAGGTAGGTCTGATCGTTTCCAATCTTCTATCTTTTTCGATCTGATAATAGAAGACTCTTCTCCCATATTAGCTGCTATGCCTAAAAAAAGATGCGAAGGGCAGCTTTTAAGTATAAAATCAAAGAGACCTTGGTTTCTATATGGCGTTTCCATGAATAACTGTGTTTGATTTTCAGATTGGGCTCTAGCTTCTAGAAATTTTAACTTTTTCAATCGCTCTGCTTGGTCTATTGGTAAATAACCATTAAAGGCAAAATTTTGCCCATTTAATCCACTGGCTACTAAGGCCATGAGAATGCTAGAAGGACCAGATAAAACCTCAATAGAGGTGCCTAACCGATGCGCTAAGCGCACAACCTCATTTCCAGGATCAGCGATACATGGCATGCCAGCTTCTGACATGAGACCTACAGAAAATCCAGCTTTAAACCAATTTTCTATTTCTTCTAAAGATGAAGTTTTGATATGTTTGTCATACTCAAAAAAACTCACCTCGTTATCAAAATTAACTTTATAGTCATACTTACGCAGCACTCTTCTCGCTGTCCGTAAATTTTCGACTACAAAATGCCTTATAGGTTTAACGGATTGCTTAGAATACTCTGTAATATCTTTTATAGAGTTGTCAACTATGGGAGCAGGAATAAGAAGTAGTTTCGCCATTAAATTTTACCAACTGATTTTCACAACTGCTCTTTTATTCTCATTTAGAGCTTCTACAATATATATACCTTTAGTGAAAGAAGCCAAATCAACATTCAACTCTTCAGAATTCGTGCAGGTCTGATAAACTTTCTGTCCTAGAAAATTATAAATATTAATGTCATATCCGCTGTTTATCCAATTGATTTTTAGGTGATTTAAATTAAAAGAATACATTAGCTTTTCTTCCAATTGATGGGAAGATATTCCTACAATAGCACCTGATAGCTTAAGTGACTTAGAAATAGTGGCTCCCGTATTTCCTGGATCTAACCATGGTTTTAATCGACGATCATTTGCTGTTCCAAATTTATCCCAATGAACAAAAAAACGACCATACATATCTACTCCACTAAGGTTGTCACACGAAGCTGACCCTCCAGTCAATGTCCCAACTAATAAACCATCATTATTGACCAACCCTGAACCAGAAGAGCCCTCTTCTGTTACAGAATAACCTTTAGCTGTAGGTGTCCATGTTAGAGCTAAATGAGTATTCGGCACATTATTTCCATAGCTTACTTTGCTAGTAAATCCTGAAGAAGTACTAACTTTTTTAATATCTCCTTTTGGGTGGTGATAACACACTGTATTTTCATAATTGTTATCTGATCTATCCCAGCCTAGAAAGGTAAAATCATGCGTAGCAGTTAAAAGAGTCGAATTTAATTTTAATAATAAAAAGTCTGATGAATTTTCTCCGTTATCTGTTCCAGAATAAGCTAGAGCAGTGCAACCTTTATAGGTCAATGCAGAAGGCTCTATTGGAGGATTATTACAAGAAGGAGATTCGAATAAAAAATCAAATTCCCAATTAATCAAATCACTCAGACTACTCTTAGCACTGCAGTGATTGGCACTAATAATGTATGGGGTCCCATCTCCAGAGGTATTACTAATCAATGTACCAGTACAAAATCCTGAGAAACTAGGTCCTGTGACCCTTATTCTGCATGTCGCAGCGCGCGCTGCAGGCTTAATAGCCCCCTCAGGACAGGCAGCATTTACCATACAAGATCCAGATGAACCAAACCCATTGCCATTCCCACTTTTCAAACCTCTAAAATAATGATAAACCTTGGTAATTGAAAAATCTACAGTATGTATTTCACTTGATTCTAAATATTCGACTATGACTTCATTTCCTAGTACATACGAACTTAAAAACTCGCCATTTGTCTGATAATTATCTTTTTCAGAATACATTCCGGCAAAGTGAGTCTTCTCTTTATTATAAATCCATAATTTAGCGCCTTTGTCTAGTTTAAAATTCTCAAACATCAGCATCATACCTAATGCACCAGGAGATTTGATAAGAAGGCGATAAACCTTATCATTATTTGGCAAAATTTCTACCAGACTAAAATCTGAAAATTTAATCTGCGCAGGTATAGCAGTCGCGCATATGTATGAGGCATGTTCGATTGCTTTTAATTTATGTATTTCATTTGGATCCGCTAGGACTTCTTTACTGTTTATTGCGACATATTTTCCATCCCTAGTCCAACTCTCTGGCGGTAGGTTCCGATTTCCAAACTGAGCGCAAATAAATACAGGGCTAAATATCAGTAAAAATATAAACTGCTTCATAGGAATGGATTTAGACAAAGATAATAGGTTTTTTAGGAAATACTAAGAAGGATTGCAGGAATGTTTTTGACACTATACTACCCCGACCCCTTTTGTAAACAATCAGTTAATTCTCTTATTTAAGATACACAAACGAATATTACATATTCCTCCTATACTGTCCACCTACTTCATATAGCGCATTCGATATCTGCCCAAGTGAGCAGACTTTTCCGGCTTCCATTAATTCGTAGAAGAGATTTCTATTTTGTAATGATGCGAGTTTTAAGTTCTGGAGTGATGTTTTTTGAGCCTCGCTATAAATGGAGTGTAAAGCATTCAAGGTTTCTATTTGTTGTTGCTTTTCATCATCTGTAGCTCGAATGACTTCACCCGGAATCACCGTTGGAGAACCCTTACTATTAAGAAATGTATTGACGCCTATTATTGGGTATTCTCCAGTATGTTTGAGCATCTCGTAATGCATGGACTCTTCTTGAATTTTTCCTCGTTGGTACATAGTCTCCATAGCGCCGAGTACGCCTCCGCGCTCCGTCAATTTGTCGAACTCTAGAAGAATAGCCTCTTCTACCAGATCCGTTAGCTCTTCTATGATAAATGAACCTTGATTTGGATTTTGATTCTTAGCTAATCCTAGTTCATGATTGATTATCATCTGAATAGCCATAGCTCTGCGCACAGATTCCTCTGTAGGTGTAGTTATAGCTTCATCATAGGCATTAGTATGCAATGAATTGCAATTGTCATAAATGGCATAAAGCGCCTGTAAAGTCGTACGGATATCATTAAAATCTATCTCCTGCGCATGCAGAGAACGTCCAGAAGTTTGGATATGATATTTTAGCATTTGACTGCGCTCATTTCCTCCATAAAGATTTTTTACTGCCTTAGCCCATATACGACGAGCAACACGACCTATAACAGAATATTCAGGATCTACGCCATTCGAGAAGAAAAATGAAAAATTCGGCGCAAAATCATCAATTTTCATACCTCTTGATACATAATACTCCAGAAACGTAAATCCATTGGAAAGCGTAAACGCCAACTGCGAAATAGGATTGGCGCCTGCCTCCGCTATGTGATAGCCTGAAATAGATACTGAATAAAAATTTCTAATCTTATTCTGAATAAAATATTCCTGTACATCCCCCATCAACTTTAAAGCAAAGTCCGTAGAAAAAATACATGTATTCTGCGCTTGATCTTCTTTAAGGATATCTGCTTGTACCGTACCTCTTACCTTAGCTATGGTTTCAGCTTTAATTTTTTCATATACATCCATAGGTAGGACCTGATCGCCTGTAACACCTAGCAGCATGAGGCCTAATCCAGAATTTCCTTCTGGCAACTCATTAGATTCATATGGTGTATATTGAGGTCTAATTTTTCCTTTATAGAGTTCATCTATTTTTTTCTGGACGTCTTTCTCTAATCCGTTTTCTTTAATGTATTTTTCACACTGCTGGTCTATGGCTGCATTCATAAAAAATGTTACCAATATAGGTGCAGGACCATTGATCGTCATAGATACAGAGCAGTTTGGCTCACAGAGATCAAAACCCGAATACAATTTTTTCATATCATCGAGACAGCAAATACTCACACCGGCATTACCTATTTTTCCATAGATATCCGGCCTGTGGTCAGGATCTTCGCCATATAGAGTCACACTATCAAACGCCGTCGAAAGTCTTTTGGCAGGTAGGCCAAGAGACACATAATGAAATCGTTTATTCGTTCTCTCAGGGCTCCCTTCGCCCGCAAACATTCGCGTCGGATCTTCATTCTCTCTCTTAAATGGATAAACCCCAGCGGTATAAGGAAATTCTCCAGGAACATTTTCTTGTAGACTCCACTGCAAAATATCGCCCCAACCTTTGTATTTAGGCATAGAAATCTTAGGAATAGAAAGATTAGATAAGGACTTCGTGTGAGTCGCTATTTTTAATTCCTTATCTCGAACTTTGAATATATAAAATTCATCTTTGTAACGATTCACCTTATCCTGCCAACCTTGAATGACTTTTTTATTCTCAATAGATAGCTTTTCCTCTAGAGAGGCATAAAGCCTATCTAGCGCTGCAGTCAATACTTCATCTTTTGCTTTACTGGCTTCTACTTTAGCTAAATGAAGTGCGTACAATCTTTGAGCTATATCTGCCTGATCATTAATTTCCTTATTGTACTTCCGAATAGATTCTGATATTTCAGACAGGTAGCGATTCCTATGAGGAGGGATGATATATATCTTCTCACTAGTGCCGGTAGCTTTTAGTTTTTTTACTGGAAATAATGCTTGTGTGGACATAAAAACGTTTTTATAGATCTAAATATTGGGCGAATTTTTCATGGTTGTTAAATAAAAAAGTTACTAGACGTTATGTTCAAAGTTATCGTAAAATATGTACCAAGTTGTTCGAGGACTTGATTGATAAATTATATAATTTTCTCCTAGTGATTCAAGATTCTGGGGGCTTTTTCTCGAAGGAATCTGTTGAATATTTCTTTCAATAAATCTCACCAATTTTTCTACATATTCAAAAGAATCCTCAATTTGTCCAAAGTATTCATTCTGATAACGTACATATATCAAATTGTTTAAATAATTTTCTATTTCACTTGAGAAAACTACTTGCCCCACCATTCTCTAATCCGCTCTTTTGTTCTAGCTATAGTTTCCTCTCCAGAGATAGCATTTTCTAATTTCTGTCTACCTTAATATTACTCAATTCATGCATAGTTATTAACCGATCTATGAATTGTGCATCTTTTAATTCATCAATGATTTTATGGGCTTGTTTCTTTTTCTCTTCTAAAATTAAATCCATTATTTGAATAATTTCTCGAACAAATATACAAAATCTAGAACATTTTGAGACAAAAACAAGGATTTAAAAGGTTTAAAAATTAGCTTTTTAGATAAGACATGGCATTAGGTCCCATGCAAAAAATTAAATCCAAAATAGATAAATCGGGATGAAAAGGAAATTTATATCGAAACACCTGAGGATACGAAACAAGTGTCTGACAATAAATATTAGGAATGAACTGGTCTTCTGATAGATTCATAGTTTCCTCTTCTACTATTTCTATATTCAGTTTCAATACTCTTGAAAGTACTTTAAACATGTTCAAATTAAGTTGCATGAGCGACTGAGGCTTTGCAGCCCAAATGGGCTCAAAATAAGGCATATAATGCTCATAATAAGGACTCTTAGCATAGGCTGATTGCAAAGCCATTTTATGCTTAGCTATCCAATTCTCTAGATAAGATATTTCGATTTTATCCATAGGAATTTTACTTCCTCTCCCGCCTAAGATTGGAACGGTCAGAGTCTGAAGACCATTGGCCATGAGTATAACTGTGCGATTAGCATAGGTCTTTTTAGGTATAGGGAATTTGGTCGTGAAACACAACTTTTCTAGCTCAATGAGCTCATGCCAATATGCTATATTGCCGAAATAAAAAAGAGGAACTGATTTCGTCAAGATAATGATTATAAACCATTCACCTGATAGACCATTCTCATTTGCGCTCCACGAATACTTTCAAATGATTTTAACATATCGTAATATTTAGCATACCTACCCAGTTTTGATTTTAAATATTTTTCCTCCAAAGATGACTTGGCATCTTCGTTTGAAAATTCTTCAAAAAGCATTTCAAAATCACTTTTTCTTTTATTGAAGAAAAAATAGTTGGAAGCATCGAGTGACTTTGACTTTGCAGTATAGGCTATCGCTTCCTTTAGACCACCAATCTCATCTACGAGTTTCAGCTCCTTAGCTCTAGTGCCACTCCAGACTCGACCCTGTGCTATGTTTTCTAAACTATCGATATTCATATTTCTTCCTTTTGCTACGATTGATTTGAAACTGAAGTAAATTTTATCAATAGACTGCTGTATTCTAGTAGCCTCTAATGCATCGAAGTTTTTATAAACCCCCATAGCTGCATGTTCATGCAACTCAACTTCATCAAATGTAACTCCCAACTTATTTTCCATCATCTGTCCTATGTTAGGGATGATACCAAATACACCTATAGAACCAGTAATCGTATTTTTCTCTGCGAATATTTTCTCTGCTCCACTAGCTATATAATAACCCCCACTAGCCGCCACGTTGCCCATAGAAACTACCAGCGGTTTTTTCTTTTTCAATATATCTAACTCTCGTAAGATAACATCAGAAGCCAAAGCACTGCCTCCTGGAGAATTGACACGAATTACAACGGCTTTAATATCTTTATCTTCTGCCATAGCTCGAATATCTTTAACCATGTCTTCTGAGCCTATACTGCCTTCTTCTGCTTTTCCATCTACGATATCACCCTCAGCTACATATACTGCTATACCTTCATTCTTAAATGACGGAAACTTATCTTCCAAGTAATTTGACAATGTCAATTTTTTCAATTCTGCTTTCTCTCCTAGCTTCATGAGGCTTTTAAGTTCCTTTTCTGCTTCATCTAGGTAGGTTATTTTATCAATCAGACCAGAACTGAGTGCATCTTCAGGCATACTTGTTCGCAACTCATTTATTGCTAAATTCAAATTTTCCAAATTTATTTTTCTGTCGGCTGCAATACTTGAAAGAACGGAATTAGAAATATCGGAGAGCAACTCTTTCATCTGCACTTTATTCTCATCGCTCATCTTATCTAGCCTGAATGGCTCCGTGGCACTTTTGAATTTTCCTGCATAAAAGATTTGTGGTTTAATTTCTAATCTATCCAGAGTCTTTTTGAAAAAAGTCAATTGAGCAGCGAAACCGCGCACATCAAGAGCTCCTTGCGGATTTACCATAACCTTATCTGATGCCGAACCTAGGTAGTACATCTTCTGAGATATAGCCTCACCATAGGCCACTACTGGTTTTTTACTAGCCTTAAAATCTTTAATTGCCGCTCTCAGCATGTCTATCTGAACATAGCTTAGCTCCTCGTTATAGTTCATCTGGATCCACAATGCTTTGATTGATTTGTCATTTTTTGCCTTTTTTATACCATCTATTATTTCATAGATGCTTATGGTACTTTGATTCCCCTGTCCCATACCGAGATCAAAACTTTTGTCCTGAGACAAATCTGACAAACCACTGCGAATATTTAAAGTCAGTATATGATCTTCTTTTAACTCTACTTTACTCCCTTTCGCACTCATAGCTATCCCTAGCGCCAATCCTGTCAGCAATAAGAAGAAAATTCCGAAAAAAATTATATTTCCAAAAATTACTGCCAATAAGGTCTTTAGAAAATTTCTCATACTAAATAGTTTTTTTTATTGAATTTTGTTGTAAAGATAAGAAAAATGGCAGTGATACACCTTTTATTAGGAAGCAATATAGGCAATAGGTTAAAACAGCTCGAAAAGGCTCGAGAACAAGTGGAAGGGAAAATCGGGAAAATAGTTAAAAAATCAAAAGTATACGAAACTCAACCTTGGGGAGAGAATGAACAAGATGAATTTCTCAATCAAGCCTTAGAGGTTGAATCAAAATTAAAACCTAAGAAAGTTCTTGAAAAAATTGCTGAAATCGAAAAACTCATGGAACGCGAAGAAACCTATAAATGGGGACCACGTGAAATAGATATTGATATATTGATGTATGAAGATGAAATGATATGTGAAATGGATTTAACCATACCGCATCCATTTCTGCATGAAAGAAGATTTACTCTAATTCCGCTCTCAGAAATAGCTCCAGACCTTTATCACCCGATCATGGGGGCTACAATCCTCGACTTGCTGCTGGAATGCGAAGACCAGCTGGAGGTCAATGAGTATAAAGGAAAATAGTTTTCATCTGTCGAAAATCTAAAGTTTTCAATCATTTTTTGAACAACACCTGAAGTTTAATAAAGAAAATTGAATTACAATTATTTAGCTATTGAAGGGGTCATAGGCGCAGGAAAGACCACGACAGCTGCTTTTCTAGCACAATACTTTGGAGCGAAGCTATTACTTGAGGAATATGAAGAAAACCCCTTTCTTGTAAAATTTTATGAAGAAAAGGATAAGTACAGTTTTCCACTAGAGCTCTCCTTCCTTGCCTCGCGATATCATCAGGTAAAAAACGAAATAGAAAAACGGGATTTATTTCAAGATAAAATAATAAGTGACTTTGTACTCTACAAGTCACTTGTTTTCGCTTCAATTAACCTCAAAGCAGACGAACTAGAACTATACAAAAAACTCTTTCAAATCATGTTTCAACAGATACCTGTACCTGATTTGACTATCTATATTTATCAAAGTATAGATAGACTTAAAAGTAATATTCTGCGGCGTGGCAGAAACTACGAGATCAATGTAAAAGACAGTTATTTAGAACAACTCAATGAAAATTATCTCGCCTATTTCAAACAGTTGACTCAACATAGAATAGTCATAATAAATGGAAGTGAATATGATATTGTGCGGCATCCAGAGAAAAAACAAAAGCTCATTGAACTGATAATCCAAGATTATCCTCTTGGAATTACATATATCTAACTAATATCACCAGTAAGATCTTTCATAATTTCTTTCAATGGTCGCACGGATTTAATGAACTCGATAGAAGGCCCAGCGCACCAGACCGTTTCATAAGTTGATTTGAATGTAGATTTTTCTATAGCTCTCATACCCCTGAGAGAAATAATCATTTTTATATATTTTTTTAGCCATTTATTTTTATGCATCAGTCTTTCCAAAAAGCTAGCATTTGTTCCCAGAGACTGCACATAAGGTGTATTAATCACCGTCAGATGCGACCCAGACATTTTAGTGGTCAAAACAATATCCTTTTCGCCATACTGAATTAAAGCATCTTTATAATCTTTGGATATAGTTGCCTCTTCGCTAGCTAAAAATATAGTACCAACAGAGACTCCGATCGCACCGTGCTGCATCACCTCATCTATCTGAGATTTTCTCCCGATGCCTCCTGCTGATATTATTGGTATCTGGCACACTGCTTGAATATTTTTTATTAATGTCAATGGATCGATCTTTCCACAATGCCCTCCTGCCTTATTATTGACCGCTATGACGGCATCCGCCCCCATCTTTTCTACTTTTTTTGCATAGACGACATCTATGACATCACAGAAAACTTTTATTCCCAGCGGCTTACATGATTTAATTGTCTCCTGAGGGCTACCTAATGATGTAATAATATAATCGATTTTTTCTTCGAGCAATAGTTCGAGCTGTGCCTTATATTTTATATTCGATTTATTGACAATCAAATTGACTCCAAATGGCTTTGATGTTCTAGAGCGAATATCATGAATTGCCTGTCTTAAATCATCTAAACTTCGATAATTTAAAGCCGGGAAAGCACCTGAAGCACCAGCCTCACAGGCAGCTACCACCATTTCTACATTAGATATGAGAAACATAGGAGCTACTATTATGGGATGCTCTATATTTAATATGTCAGCTAATGACTTCATTTTATTTATTTTCAACTTTTAATCCAGCGAAAACATCTTATTCTATTTAGCTAAATATAGAAACCTAGGAATTAGTAGTTAAAATAGTTAAATTTAAAATCTTTCGAACTTTTTTAACGTCAATGTCCTTCTCTGGATCTACTAAAAAAAAATTTATTCGTTTGCGTCCTTCCATTATCAAATCAGAATGATCAATTTTATTCCCATCAATGATACCAATATATGGCTACTTATACTTTTTATGTTAACATAAATAACAAAACATCTTTCCATTATAATAAAAGAAGGGCAATTTAAACTTCCACTCTGGACTTATATTCTTATATATGGATAAAATAATCTCACGAAGTTCTATAAATACACTTCTATTTGGATCCGAAAGCTGAAGATAAAAATTATCTAATTCAGTCAATGAAGAACGGGACTTATTAATCGTCATAGTCTTCCCAATCTCTATCCTGAAGTGATTCAGCTGACCCACTAGTTGCCTTTCCTAAAGCTATTTCTTTCTTGCGCTTAATCTGTCTTTTTAAATCTTCCACTGCTTCATCTGTAGCCTCTTCAAACGACTTGGCTTTAGCTTCTACAAATAAATTACTGCTGGGAATGTGGCATAGAATATGCACTATTTTATCCTTTATTTTTTGATGACTATCCGTTTTTAGTTTGATATCAATATCGATGATTTGATCGTGAAATGTAATCAATTTGTCCGTTTTGGCTTCTATAAACTCCACCAATTTGAGATCTGCAACGAATCCGTCTGCTTGAATTTTTCTGTTCATACGTTTTTAAGATTTAGGGTGAGATAATTTATGAATATGTTTTAGTTTTTCAATACTGCTGTGTGTATATACCTGAGTAGAGGCTAGTGAGCTATGGCCCAGTAGACCTTTAATAGCATTGAGTTCGGCGCCTTCGTTTAGCAGATGAGTAGCAAAACTGTGTCTTAAAGAATGTGGCCCAATTCCCTTTTGAGACGTGACCTCCAATAAGTATTTTTTTATAGTTCTATACACAAAATTAGGATAGAGTTGTTTCCCATTTTTTAAGATAAAAACATGCTCATTTTCCGCTATAATATTCTGATCACTTATCTCCTGCTTATAACTATACAGTAATTCTATGAGTTGAGAATTAATAGGAATAAATCGCTGCTTTTTGCCCTTTCCTATGACTGATATCTGTTTCAGAGACGGATCTATGTGCTGCCACTGCATATCTATGAGCTCACTTCGACGTAGACCACATAAATAAAATGTCATAAACATTGTATAGTCTCGGCGAGCAGCAAAATTATCTTCGGCGAGGCTGAGTTCTAGTTTGTCTTTGATGTTGTGAAGCTTTCCAGCAGATATATCTTTTGGTAGACGCTTAGGCGTTTTCGGTCTAATGATTTTAGAGGTCGGATTCTGCAGAATAGACCCATTTTTAAGTAAAAACTTATAGAATGATTTTAGACAAGAAATTTTTCGGTTGACCGTAGTAGCTGTATCTTTTTTTTCTATCAAAGAGATGGTCCATGATCTAATCATGCTAGAATTGGCCGTAGGCATATCCTCATGCTGAAAATTGTCATGAAGAAATAAACTAAACTGATTCAAATCTTGCTCATAAGCTATGAGCGTATTCTTAGAGAGTCTTTTCTCATATTGAATATAGTTCAGAAAACGCTTTCTCACCTCATCCATTCGCGAACTATTGTTTTAGGTTGCTAACTTGTATAACATATTTTCTACAATAAAATTTCCAAGGTTTTACTGTTTTTATTTCCTACTCGGTCTGTAACTTCTAGTAAGGCTTTGACTTTCTTTCCTTTATCTTCTGAAATAATTTTATAAATCAACTCATTATTTTTTTCATCAAAATAGAGTTTTCGCCACTTACCATTGATATAGAGTTGATAATCTTCTATTCCTGACTCTTTATCTTTGACGGTAAATACAAGATAAAGCTGTCGACGTAAAGGCAATCCAATGACCTCAGGATTGGCATGGTCATATCGGATTGTTAAAGTGCCATAGTTTTTCAATTTTGGAAAGATAAGGATATTTTGCTGTAAAAACCCCTTATAGCATTTCACCTTATTATCTATTTTAGATTCTAGATATAGCTTATGGATATCCTTAGTCGATGGCGGGACAAAATAGGATAATTTAAATGGCATGAGAACTGCTACTGAAGGATTTAGGAGATTTATCTTGAATAATTCGTAACTAGCCAATTTTTCCAATGTATAATTAAGCGCATAATTCTCCGCTAATCCATTTGCTGGTATGAGAAACTGAAAACTTTTTTGATCCGTCAAAATTTGTTCTTGTCTGCAATCTATTGCTTTCGATTGATTCGGTTTAAATTCATTTGTAGACGTTAGAAAAAATTCTACAGAAGAAGTATTTCCATGAAAATCGTAGACTTCAATACGAACTTGTTTTTTTTCTTTTGGCAGTATGTGTATGATGCCATTTGCACTAACGCTATCTGTTAGGTTAAAGCTACATGATTCATAAAAGGCTTTATACACATTATTTTCCCCTATACCATAGTCACTGGCCGCTCGAATATGACTCTGCCAGTTGAAGTCCAGACTATCTAGCTTGAACTGATAAATTCGTTCATTCTCAACATAGACTCTCAATGCATATATACCAAACACATTGGGTGATTGATTCATTTTATCAAAAGTTGATATCGCCAAACCTATACTACTCGAATTTAACTCCACCGTCTGTTGACTAATTTCTTTCGCTGAAAATTTATCGATAAAAATAGACTCTCCGTCGACATGGTAAAAAATGATTTTATTTAAACTAGGAGCTATCGTATCTTTTATCTGCGGATAAAAATGTAGAGGGTTAATTGTTTTTTCTGTTTGCAAATTTCGTATTTCAAAATGAAGGTGTGGACCTTCTGAGCTGCCTGTATTGCCAGAAAAAGCAATATGCTCACCTTTTTTTACAAAAAACTTAGCTTGGGCAAAGGATGTATCGATTGCATTTAACTGTCTAGCATATTGAGCCTGATTAATCCACCACTCCATGTCGGGCCTGAAGGCATTTAGATGTGCATATACGGAGGTAAATCCTTGTTGCGGATGGTGAATGTAAATCGCCTTACCATATCCGTTTGGCGCTATCACCATTCGGGATATATAACCATCTTCTACTGCTATAATTCTGAGATTTTCTTTATTATCTGTTCGGAAGTCCAACCCCATATGAAAATGATTTTTTCGGAGTTCTGCATAGTTTCCGGCCAGAGATATAGGGAAATCTATCGGTAGAGTTAAATTCTGTGCCCGAATCAGCGCAAAAGCTAGATTAAGGCATATCAAAAGTAGATTTTTTGACTTCATTTGATACTGTTTCTACAAATTTATACAAACTAGACTAAATTTGAGCTTTAAAATCATTGATAAAACAAGGTTTCATTTGAAAGAAATTCAGAGTACACAAAACCAATTGGTCAAATCAATTGTAGAATTAAAATATAAAGCTGCCAAACGCAAGGAGCATGGACTATGTATAATAGAAGGTCAAAAAGAAATAGAAATAGCTATAGCATCAGGTATAGAAATAGAAAAACTGCTAATTGAAAAAAATCTAACGGATATAAATGTTAGTATAAAAGAAGCAGCTAAAGAAGTCTATGAGTGTTCGACTGAAGTGATGGAAAAGATAGCAATTCGCGATGTCAAAAGCTCTATCATAGCTTTAACTAAGGCTAAATATCTAAAACTAGCCGATGTAGTGCTGAGTCCAAAACCCTTTGTGCTCATTTTAGAAAATATAGAAAAACCTGGAAATCTTGGCTCGCTATTTCGCACAGCAGATGCTGCCAATGTAGATGTCATACTCTGTACCGAAATGCAAACGGATATATATAATCATAATGTAGTTAGAAATAGCTTAGGTTGCGTATTTTCTAAGCAAATAGTTTCCTGTACTAATCAAGATGCGTTAGACTTTTGTCAGAAACATAGCGTTCAAATTTATCCAACGTATCTTCATACAGAAAAATATTATTATCAAGAGGATTTCACCCAGCCAGCAGCTATTGTCTTCGGGACAGAGAGCACAGGAATTTCAGAATTTTGGGCTTCGCATGCAGACCAATGTATCAAAATACCTATGTTAGGAAAAATAGATTCTATGAATGTGTCTAATAGTGCGAGTATATTACTATATGAAGTGGTAAGGCAGCGCAGAATTATAAATAATTAAGATGAATTCATTTATAAAAATAGGAACCATATTAAAAACCAAAGGCTTCGATGGCACCACTCTAGTGACATTAGACGCTGCTCTAATAGATTCAACTATCAAGGCGGTATTTGTCGAGAAAGGTACTATGCATAGTCCCCTGATCATAGAAAAACTAACAAAGATAGATGACTATACGGTTCATATCAAATGGGCAAACTACTCCAGCAAAGAGCAGGCTCAAGCCCTCAATAATCGAGAAATTTTTATTAATGAAACCTTACTAGGTCAATTTTTTGATGAGGAATTATCAGAAGATTTAGTTGGCTATGCGGTTTATAATCTAGATGAGAACATAGGAGAAGTTATAGCCATTTATCAAAATAATCACCAAGAGACATTGGAGATAAAACTTAGCAATGATAAGCTACTTCTAGTGCCTTTAATAGATGAATACGTAATCACGATAGATGATGATAAAATTGCTATTTATGTTCAATTGACAGAAGAATATATTCAATTATTTTCAAATTAATATCCTACCAAGAGCTAATCTAAAACCCAATTTCTAAGTCTGAATAACTAATTTTACCCCGTGAATATAGATTTAATCAGTGTACTGCCAGAATTGATGGATAGTTTTCTATCCCATTCTATTCTTAAACGTGCTCAGCAGAAAGAGCTTTTAACTATACGCGCCATTGCACTTAGGCCCTATGGCATAGGCAAGCACCAGCAGGTAGACGACTACCAGTATGGTGGTGAAGCTGGGATGGTACTCATGTGCGAACCACTAGCCAAATGTATAGAAGAGTTAAAAAAGGAAAGAGAGTATGATGAAATCATCTATCTATGTCCTGATGGAATCACTTACAATCAAAGATTAGCTAATACGCTTTCTCTTAAGGGCAATTTACTGTTGATTTGTGGTCACTACAAAGGAATAGATGAGCGGATAAGAGAGAAATATGTAACTCTGGAAATTTCGATAGGCGACTATGTGCTTTCTGGTGGCGAAATCGGTGCTGCGGTTCTGATAGATAGCATTGGCCGGCTGATACCTGGAGTGCTCAACGATGAGACCTCTGCACTCTCAGATAGTTTTCAAGATGGGCTATTGGCTCCTCCCGTATATTCCAGACCAGAAGAGTGGGATGGACTCCATGTACCTGAGATTCTTCTCTCAGGAAATCACAAAAAAATAGAGGAATGGAACTATGACCAGGCCTATCATCGCACCAAGGATCGAAGACCAGATTTACTAAATTAGTGCACCTTGAATCGAAAAGCTCTTTTAAAATATTGTCCTTTACATACTCAATTATCTGCTCTGGACAATATAGTTTAATATCAGTCTACTCCTGAACAATGTAATACAAAAGGCTTCTTGAAAATTTCTAAAAGCTCAAAAAAAAACTGAACTAATTTAAATCAAGATCGAAATATTTTTGAAGCAAATTAAATTATAAATGACTTAAATTTGTGATTGAAATAATTATTAAAAGCCTAGCTCAAATTTTAAGCTCAAAAATACTTCACTAATCAATTTATAAATTATGGCAAAATCTAAAGACACCAAAAAAGAGGTAAAAAAAGAACCAGTTAAAACTGCGAAGGAAAAGAAAGAAGAAAAAAGAGAGAAGAAAGCAACGAAGAAATACTAAGGCTCTCTATAATTATCAATTCTTAGCAGCGTACTTCTCGGTCCATCGATCTGATATCACTTTCATTAGATTGATAAATAGTTCGTTGGTCCCTGGATCATTAAACTGAGATGCTATAGTGCCATAAACAGGCATAGTATCAGGATCTTGATCCCATAGGTTATGATTGCGCTGAAATTGCTTTTTGACATCACGAATCGCATCAAGCGCACCGCGCTTATCAAATTTATTGACGGCTACAATATCTGCGAAGTCAAGCATATCAATCTTTTCTAGCTGACTGGCGGCTCCAAACTCTGGAGTCATAATATACATCGATACATCCGAATGGTCAACAATCTCGGTGTCACTCTGCCCTATACCAGATGTCTCTAAAATTATCAAATCAAAATGAGCCAGTTTTAAAATCTCCACGGCTTCATTCACATATTTAGACAATGCCAGATTAGACTGCCTAGTAGCCAAAGAGCGCATAAATACGCGATCATTATTAATGGCATTCATACGTATTCTGTCGCCTAGTAGCGCACCTCCTGTCTTTCGCTTCGATGGATCTACCGATAAAATAGCTATTCGCTTATCGTCAAATTCAAAGAGAAATCGACGAACGATCTCATCTATCATTGAAGACTTTCCCGCACCGCCTGTACCTGTTATACCCAATACAGGTGAGGGCATAGCTCTATTTTCAGGGAAAAGCTTTCGCAAATCCGCTTCCAAGATCTCAGGGAAGTTTTCTGCCGTAGAAATAAGACGAGCTAGAAATTTACTGTCGCAGGATTCAAAAGCCTTGGCAAAATCTGCCTTACCATGATAGTCATTATAGCTCTGAGGTGTGCCAGTAGGAAAATCACACTGCTGGAGTAAATCGATAATCATACCTTCCAGACCCATAGACCGTCCGTCATCAGGCGAGTAGATGCGCGCTATACCATAATCCATCAATTCTTTAATCTCTGTAGGAAGGATAGTCCCTCCGCCCCCACCGAAAATCTTAATATGACCACAACCCTGCTCTTTTAAGAGATCATGTATATATTTAAAGAATTCAATATGACCTCCCTGATAACTAGTAATAGCTATAGCATTCGCATCTTCCTGAATAGCGGTATTGACTATATCTGCCGCACTTCTATTGTGACCTAGATGCACTACCTCCGCTCCTTTAGATTGGATAATACGGCGCATAATATTGATAGCAGCATCATGGCCATCAAACAAAGAGGCCGCAGTTACGATCTTGACCTTATTTTTTAACTGAAAATCTACCTTAGCAGCAGTGGACATATTGGTTGAGTTTAAAAGTGCAAAATAAGCAAGTTTAACCTAATTAGTAAAGAAAAAACCCACTAATATAGTTTGCCATAGGTAGAGAAGACAGCTATCCAAAAAATAAGAAATATAGCACACAACGAATTTAAGCCTGAGAATGTAAAGTAAAAATAAAGCGGACTAGCTAGAGTAGCATTTTGTGGATTAGATTTTATATAATATAATTCAACGAACTCTCCTTCTTCAAAAATGACATTTTTTGGGCCCATATATTCGTATCTCCTGTCTCCTACTGAATATTTTATAATACTAACCTCCGCGCTAGACCGAATGCTGCCAGCACTTTCCACTCTCATCATCACTCCCTTTACCTTTTCGCCGAGTAGCAAATATTTGAAATTAAAAAGAATGGGCAAGGAAATCACTAAAAAGCTCATAGATAGAAATACCTTATAAGTAAGTTTCTGGCGAATAAAGTTTTCTGTAACCTTCACTGTATTTTTTCTAAATTATTTTATTTAGAAATTAGCTCACTTAACTCTATGCACATCCACTTATTCTTTTCGATTATAGAACTATGGTTTTTAGATAATTATTTATCATAATCGTCAATAAATGCTTGTATTCTTTGTTTTTCTTTCCAACTCAATTGCTCATCAAAAAACAACAAATACTGCTGCGCTTTTTTAGCCTTACTCTTAAAGTATTTTTTGTTTGAACGCAAAGAAGAATCAATATTGAAGGGGTGAATATCAATTGGTTTTCTGGCAAAGTATTTATATTCACCAAAGTAACGACAAGCTAATTTATCTAAATGAGGGAAATAATTCGTATCGTCAATAAACACCATTTTATGAATCGTATCACTATTTTTAAACAAAACTGTATATCGCAGATTCATAGATTTTTTGTCAATAGATTCCTTCTTAGTATATACTTCGAAGCCATTGAGGCTAGTTAAGGTATCATAGCTTTTACTATGAAAAATACTATCTAAATTATCCAAATCATACTCTCTCTTTAGTATTATTATTCCTTGAAAATAAACTGCTAAATTTAAATTTGGATTTATATGAGTCGTCCCTACAATATGATATTTTCTATTCTTATTTTTAAAGACATAATCTAATATCTCGTTTTTTTCTATTTTCATGTACTTCCAATATTTAAACACTCCATCCGATTTATTCGATGCATAAAAGGTATTATTGTAAGAGAATGTGAGATTTTTATACTTAAGGACATAATCATTCAAAAATATACTCGAACTTCTCTGCTGCGTATGGCATGAACATAGACCTAGAAGTAAGAAAAAATATATTTTCACGATTTTGAGCAATTTGTATCTCAAATATAAAGTGTTTCAATAGAATACTTATAAAAATAAAAACAAAACAAGGGCATAGCTCACTATCATCTTCAATCTAAATTCTACTAATAACTTTATCTAAAAACGGATATATTTATACTTTTATTAAATGAATGAGTATTTAGCAATGCAAAAACTAGATAAAAAGACTTTATGGATTCGATTATCAATGGTTATAGCCATTATCATCCTTGTCAATTTTATAGCTTCCTTTCTCTACAAGCGCTTTGACCTGACGTCTGAGAATCGCTATTCACTGAGTGATTCTACTATAAAATTATTAGAAAATTCAAAACACAAGGCCTTTATAAAAATATACTTGGACGGAGAGGATCTGCCTGCCGGATTTCTGCGATTGAGAAATGCAACAGAGGATGTACTGAAAGAAATGAACAGCGAAAGCGGAGGTAAGATTCAATATGAATTTACCAATCCTACCCAAAATGCTGCCAATGAGGACGAACGCATTAAAATACAGCAAGAACTTATATCGAAAGGTCTTATGCCGACCCAACTGCGGGTGAAAAAAGAAGATGGATTTAAAGAACAACTTATTTTCCCATGTATTCAGATTAGTGTCAATGGTAGATCTTGGCCAGTGCAGATACTCGAAAATCAAATAGGCTATCCACCAGAGTATGCCCTCAATAACTCTATCATATCATTGGAATATAAAATAGCCAATGCTATAAAAAAATTGACAGAAAATAAAACCTATACGATTGGTATCATGCAGGGACATGGAGAGCTCAATACAGACGAACTAAATGACCTAGCCAATGTCTTAACTGAAAATAAGTACGAAGTCAATTTCTACGATGTGACTCAAAAAGTGCTGAGTAAACAAGGAGATAGTCTTGGCTCTTGGTTCCCACAGACCACTGACCTCATGATCATCGCGGGACCGAAAAAACCATTTTCTGAGGTAGAAAAATATCGGCTGGATCAGTATGTAATGCAAGGAGGGAAAATCCTATGGGCATTAGATGGCATGGATGCTCAAATGGATTATCTTCGCAATGAAGGCAATATGTTTATGTCCCATGGCCTAGACTTGAATCTCGAAGATATTTTATTTACATACGGTATACGACTCAATAAAAATTTAGTACAAGACGGACAGCAAAGCGCAGCGATTCCTATTATGGATGAGGCCACCAAAGAGCCCTTACTTTTCCCTTGGCTTTTTAGCCCATTATTGACACCGAGTCTTGCTCATCCTATCGGGAAAAATCTAGATCCTATCTACGCTCAGTATGCATCGAGTCTCGATCTTATTCAAAATGATATCAAAAAGACAGTGATACTCTCTACCTCTCCGTATGGTAGAGCTATACCTGAGCCTGTGCGTGTGCATTTATCAGCCGTCAAAGATAAGCCAGATTTTAAATATTTCAAGCAGCCTAATCTCCCATGTGGTGTATTATTAGAAGGCAAATTCGTCTCTGCTTATAAAAATCAATTAGGGGTAGATTTTGTAAAAAAAATAACGGAGGCGGGTCAGACTCCCAAAGAGCGGAGCGTAGATAATAAAATGATTGTTCTTTCTGATGCAGATATTTTACGAAATGAAGTATCCTCCAAAGGAGAGATTTACCCATTGGGATTCGAACAATTCACTCGTCAGACTTTTGCAAATAAAGACTTTGTGCTCAACTGTATAGAATATCTCATAGACCCAAATAATTTGCTAGCTGCTCGAAATAAAGAAATCAAGGTAAGACTGCTTGATGCCCAGCGCACAAAAACCGAGAGCACTCAGTGGAAGACACTCAATCTGGCTTTACCTCTCAGTTTAGTCTTCATTTTTGCAATTATATTTAACTATATACGCAGACGAAAATGGACCACCGCTCAGCTTCCTAAATAACTGTAACGTGAATTTTTTCTACAATTTATCTCGTCTAAGTTTTTTATTTCTACTCTGTGGGCTGATATATTTCCCGTTTATAGGCGAGGTCAATTTATTTGACTGGGATGAGACCATACTAGCCTCGGTATCTAAAGAGATGTTTGGCCGAGACGAAGTTCTCCAGCCATGGCTCAATGGCAGTTATTTTCTAGAAATACCTCCTTTCTTTTTTTGGCTACAATTGATTTCCTTTAAATACCTAGGTATTAATGAATACGCTGCTCGTTTTCCAAATGCGCTATGCGCTATCCTAGTGGTCCTGACTCTTTATAAAAATGGAAAGCGACTCTACTCTTCTAATTTTGGATTGATGTGGGCCTTGATTTATATTTCAATGCTGCTCCCTCAGCTATACCATAGATCTGGATTAGCCGAGCCTTGGTTCTGTTTTTTCATTTACTTGAGTATTTATAATCTAGCCAGGGTCATCGAGGCGAGACAAGAAAGTGGCGAAAAATTTTATAGAAAAAAAGAAGTCTTTTCAAATTTGTTTTATAGCTTTTTCGCCGCAGTAGGTGCAGTCATGACTAAAGGATTAGAGGGATACATAGTTATCCTACTTACCTATTGGCTTGTTTTTCTCCTCTCAAGTGCTCGATATGGCTTTGGTTATAACAGTATTTTTCGGTGGACATTTTACTTCGTGTTATTTATCATGATATGGATAGGCATTGAATATAAGTGGCACGGCAGCTCTTACCTAGAGCCATTTCTAAAATACCAATGGAGTAGTTTAAATATCGATAAGGCTACCTGGACCAATCGATTTTCCTTCCAGTTTATTATTTTAATGCTCGGTTGTTTTCCTGCGAGTGTTTTTGCCCTCAATTCTATCCGTGTAAAAACTTATGAATCCAACATTCAAAAAATATTTAGACTTTGTATGGCAAGCTGCCTTATCATAGTCATGATTATAGTCTCTTTGTTTAAGATTAAACTAGCTCATTATTCGGTCCTAGCCTATTTCCCTATTTCATATTTTGCAGCCTACAGTATCCGATATATCATAGAAGAAGGGAAGGAGATAAAGAAAATCATATATGTCCTCTTTGCTCTAGGTGCATTGATATGGACTACTTGTCTGATTCTGCTGCCTATCACTAAGGCCAATCTAAATGTATTTGAAAAATATATTCATGAAGACACCTTACATCAAGCGTTATCCATGCATTATCCTTGGGAAAAATTTGAGATCTTTTTCGGTATAGGATTTTTCATCTTGTTTCTAACTTCTTTTCTACTTTTAGTTTTTCAGAAAAAAAAATTAGTGGGATTTTTTATACTATTTCTAGGCGGCATGGTGCTTAATAACGCACTTCTTCTCTATTATGTGCCGAAGATAGAACAACTCACGCAAGGACCTCAGGTGGAATTTGTCAAAAACAATAAAAATGAAAAAGCATTTTATCACTATTACGGTGGACTAAGTTTTATTCCTAATTTTTATTCAGATAGTGCGTTGGATTACAGACATGCATTCGCATTAGATAGCTTGACACGCTTTTCAGAGAGCGCCTATCCTCATTATTTAATAGCCAAGTCAAATGACACCCATCTACTATCTGTGCATAAAAAGCATTTAAATTTATTATATCACCAAGGTATTTACACCTTTTATAAAGTAAAATAATTTCGCACTATGAGTGAACTATTCATCTACAACACACTGACAGGAAAAAAAGAAAAATTCGAACCAATACATTCTGGAAAAGTGGGAATGTATGTATGCGGACCAACTTTGTACAGTGAGCCACATATGGGAAATCTTAGAACCTTTATTAATTTTGATATGATTTATCGCTATCTATTGCATCTAAGGTATCAGGTAAAATATGTGCGAAATATTACAGACTGCGGACATATTACTAATAGTGCAGGACTAGAATTAGATAGTATAGGATTGGCTGCTAAGGCCGAGCAAATGGAGTCTCTTGAAATTGTCTATAAGTATAATTCAAAATTTCAAGATATTCAAAAGGCATATAACTTATTGCGTCCTTCGATAGAGCCTACTGCCACTGCTCATATTCAAGAACAAATAGAAATCATTGAAAAAATAATGGAAAATGGGTTTGCGTATGTAAGCAATGGTACGGTTTATTTTGACGTAAATAAATATGTCAAATCTAATCCATATGGTGTTGTCAGCGGAAGGAAAATCGATGAATTATTAAACGAATCTAGAGAATTGCAAGGACAAGAAGAAAAAAGAAACCCTGCAGATTTCGCACTATGGAAAAAAGCACAATCCGAAGATATGCAAATCTGGCGCAGTCCTTGGGGAGACGGAAATCCTGGCTGGCATATAGAGTGCACTGCCATGAGTACAAAGTACCTCGGCGAACAATTTGACATACACGGAGGTGGTATGGATCTTAAATTTCCGCATCATGAAAACGAAGTAGCACAAAGCTGTGGCGCTGGCATGAAAAATCCTGCTAACTATTGGATGCATGCTAATATGCTCAATGTCAATGGTCAGAAAATGAGCAAAGCTTTTGGAAATTATTTTCTACCATTTGATATTCTAGAGGGGACTACTAGTATTTTTTCTAAACCATTTTCTGCACAGGTGGTGCGCTTTTTCATGATGATGGGCCACTATCGAAGTGATTTAGACTTTTCTAATGATGCTTTAATAGCAGCAGAGAGAGGTTACGATAGATTGACAGAGGCCTTTTTAAAAATAGACAAACTAACTATCTCTGAAACCACCAATGCGAGCAAAGAAATAGAAGAAATTAAAGACAATTGCGCTGCGGCTATGAATGATGATTTTAATACCTCAAAGTTGATAGCGGAATTATTTGAATTGGCTACTCTTATCAATAAAATTGATAGTAAAACTATCCATGCAACTCAAGAAGACCTAGCGAATATTCATAAACTCATACAAGATTATTTTGTGAAGGTTTTAGGTATTCAGTTTGAGAATGGTACCGAAACAAATTCTCAAGCTATAGAGCATTTGATGCAGTTGATTATTGATATTCGAAAAGATAGTAGAGAGAAAAAAGATTTTGCTACTTCGGATAAAATTAGAGATGTGTTGACACAAGTCGGTATAGAGCTACGAGATGGAAAAGATGGTACAGACTGGAAAATTTGAAAGTGATTTAATGATCTGGTAATAAGATGATGAGTTGATTAAGAAATATGATAAATTGAAAATTAGATAATGTTTAAATAGTATACAATGAAAATCCTATCCTACAACGTCAATGGTATTCGGGCAGCTATGAAAAAAGGTCTGATAGATTTTATTCAAAGTGAAAATCCAGATATTCTCGGATTTCAAGAATTGAAAGCGAATCAAGAAGACATAGATGTTAAAGCATTTCAAAATATAGGATACCACAGCTATTGGTTGAGTGCTGAAAAGAAAGGTTATAGTGGAGTGGGAATCATCACACGAGAAAAGCCGCTAGAAATCATCGAAGGCATGGGGCATGAATTTTTCGACAAAGAAGGAAGAACGCTCATTGCTATTTATAAAGATTTTACATTGGTGAACACCTATTTTCCTTCAGGAACATCCGGAGATGAAAGGCAGCGATTAAAGTATGAGTTTTTAGATTTCTATTTCAAATTTATAGCAGAGTTTAAAAATAGATATCCCAACTTAATAGTACTAGGAGACTATAATATTGCTCATACAGAAATAGACATTCATAGTCCTAAAACCAACCAGAAAAGTTCAGGCTTCTTGCCAGAAGAACGCGCTTGGATGACGAAATGGTTTGCAAATGGAATGCTAGATAGCTATAGACATATCTACCCTGAAAAACTAGGTGCATACACGTGGTGGACTGCCCGATTCCCTTCTGTAAGAATAGAAAATAAAGGATGGAGAATAGATTATGTATCCATTTCAGAATCACTAAAAGAAAATTTACTGGATGCTTTTATTCTACCGGAAGCTAATCACAGTGATCATTGTCCTTTAGGCATTATTTTCAAAACATAGTCTGAGTAGTGACTCTGTCTTCATTACTTTGCTTGAATCAACGCATTTTTTTACGTTTTGATCAAAAAATATTGTTTCTTTATAATACTGAATTCCCGCATCGGGGGCATTGCTTAGTTCTAATTTTCTCACTTGTCCATTTCTATAATATTCTGTCCAAGCACTGGAGTGACCAGCGTATCGTCTAGGATTATATTGCATCAAGGTGTCACCTTTAGAATTAAAACAAATGAATTTACCATTTCTTTATCCCAGATCTCCATGGTAGATGGCAATTTACTTTTATGGATCCTCTTCTTTACAGAAGTAAAGTTTTGGGCATAACTCATCGAATTAAAAATTAGAAAAAGTATAAATAATAATTTTAGTATGTTGATTTGATGAATTTCTTTTATTCACGTTTAATTTTACAGCTAAGACCAAATAAAAAACCTGACAGAAAATTAAATTTCTATCAGGTTTAAAATTAAAATTTGAACTGTAAAATTCTGACTACTAAATACTGGCCACCACTAACTTAGCGCAGCGTACTACATCATTCCGCCCATTCCGCCACCAGGCATTCCATGTGAGTGTGGCTCTTCTGCTTTTGGTTTTTCAACAATAACTGCTTCCGTGGTCAATAACATCGCAGCGATAGAAGCTGCATTTTCCAATGCTACTCTAGCTACTTTAGCTGGGTCAATAACACCTGCTGCATAAAGATTTTCATATTTATCTTCTCTAGCGTTATAGCCAAAATCTGCTTTGCCTTCCATGACTTTGTTTACGACTACAGATCCTTCTACACCAGCATTTTCACAAATTTGTCTCAATGGTGCTTGAATCGCTTTGCGGATAATTTCGATACCCGTTTGCTGATCCTCGTTTTCACCTTTCAACTTTGCTAGTGCATCCAATGCACGGATATATCCTACTCCTCCCCCTGGTATAACGCCTTCTTCTACCGCAGCTTTCGTAGCAGCTAGTGCATCATCTACTCTATCTTTTTTCTCTTTCATTTCCATTTCAGTAGCAGCACCTACGTATAGGACAGCTACACCGCCAGACAACTTAGCTAAACGCTCTTGCAATTTTTCCTTATCATAATCAGAAGTAGTCGTTTCAATTTGCGCTTTGATTTGAGCTACTCTCGATTTGATATCTTCTGATTTTCCAGCACCATTGACCACAGTTGTATTGTCTTTATCGATAGTTACTTTTTCGGCAGAGCCTAGCATATCAAGTTCGGTAGCCTCTAATCTAAACCCTCTTTCTTCATTTATTAAAGTACCACCTGTTAAGATAGCAATGTCTTCTAACATAGCTTTTCTTCTATCGCCAAATCCTGGAGCTTTTACAGCTGCTATTTTCAAAGTGCCTCTCAATCTATTGAGCACAAGTGTAGTCAAAGCCTCTCCTTCAAGATCCTCAGCTATAATAAGCATTGGTCTTCCTGTCTGAACCGTTTTCTCTAGAATAGGTAAGATATCTTTCATAGTCGATATCTTCTTATCTGTAATTAAGATATATGGATTCTCCAAATCCGCCTCCATTTTCTCTGAGTTGGTAATGAAATATGGAGAAATATATCCTCTGTCAAATTGCATACCTTCTACGACCTTTACCTCTGTCTGCGTACCTTTGGCTTCTTCTACAGTAATGACACCTTCTTTCTTTACCTTAGCCATAGCCTCCGCAATCAATGTACCGATTTCAGTGTCATTATTTGCTGATATTGTAGCTATTTGCTTGATTTTATCATTGTCATCTCCCACCATTTGAGAATTTTCTTTCAAATGAGCTACAACTTTACTAACGGCTAGGTCAATTCCTTTTTTCAAATCCATAGGATTAGCTCCACTCACGAGGGCTTTCAATCCCGGAGTAACAATAGCTTGAGCTAGTACAGTAGCAGTAGTAGTGCCATCTCCAGCTTGGTCATTGGTTTTAGAAGCTACTTCTTTTACCATCTGTGCACCCATATTTTCAATTGGATCTTCCAATTCTACTTCTTTAGCTACAGTGACTCCATCTTTAGTAATGTGTGGAGCTCCATATTTTTTCTCTATGACCACGTTTCTGCCTTTTGGTCCCAACGTAACTTTTACAGCGTTGGCCAATTGGTCTACACCGCTTTTTAATTTATCTCTTGATTCTGTGTTATAACTTATAATTTTTGACATACTATCTAATTTTTAATTTTGAATTTTTAATTTTGAATAGATTTAGACTATAGCGAAAATATCGCTTTCTCTCATCATGAGGTAGTCCTGGCCTTCTACTTGAATCTCAGTTCCACTATACTTTCCATAAAGTACAGTATCGCCAATCTTTACGGTAGTTGGTTCATCTTTCTTGCCAGGTCCTGCAGCTACTACGGTGCCTCTCATAGGCTTTTCTTTTGCTGTATCAGGGATGATAATTCCTGAAGCTGTTTTTTCTTCTGCTTCGGCTGGCTGTACCAGCACTCTGTCTGCTAATGGTTTTACGTTCATACTGATTTGGTTTTATTATTAACTATTTGATTACGATTATATCAGATTTTAATCAGATTCTGTGCCAGTGCATTTTAAGTGCTATTCTGTCAGCAATTGATGATAATTTGCTATAATATGGGCAAAAATGTCAGAAATTATGACATTGTATACGATGCCAATGTTGTAGGATATTAACTATTCATGCGGATAAAAAATTCATCATTACTGCTAGTACCTCTCATATGCTGGAGAAGGAACTGCATAGCTTCATCAGCATTCATATCGCCCATTTGCTGACGAAGAATTTGCATTTTCTGATGAATTTCTTTAGGTTGTAGTAAATCATCCCTGCGAGTAGACGATGGCACGAGGTCTATAGCTGGATAAATTCGCTTATTGGAAAGTTTTCTCTCCAACTGTAGCTCCATATTGCCTGTACCTTTAAATTCTTCAAAGATAACTTCATCCATTTTCGAACCTGTATCGACTAGAGCAGTAGCTATTATAGTGAGCGAGCCACCGTTTTCTATTTTACGTGCCGCACCGAAAAACTGCTTAGGCTTCTGCATAGCATTAGCTTCTACGCCTCCAGAAAGTACCTTACCAGATGAAGGAGCTACAGTATTGTACGCTCTAGCCAATCTAGTAATTGAATCTAACAATATGACAACATCATGACCACTTTCTACCAGTCTTTTTGCTTTTTGGAGGACAATATTTGTAATTTTCACATGCTTATCAGCTGGCTCATCAAAGGTAGAAGCTATAACCTCCGCATTAACACTGCGCTGCATATCAGTGACTTCTTCGGGCCTCTCATCAATAAGAAGTACTATAAGATATACCTCCGGGTGATTAAATGCTATAGAATTGGCGATATCTTTCAATACAGTGGTCTTACCCGTTTTTGGCTGAGAAACAATCATACCGCGCTGTCCTTTACCTATAGGTGTAAATAAATCCATAATCCTGCCTGTCACTTTTTTCGGATCATTTTCAATAGACAATTTCAATGGCTCGAAAGGAAATAAAGGGGTCAAATATTCAAAAGGCACTCTATCCTTAACGGCTTCTACACTCATGCCATTGACTAAAACGGCTTTCTGCAGAGCGAAATAGCGCTCCCCTTCCTTAGGTGGACGAATTGGGCCTAATATGGTATCGCCTGTTTTAAGTCCAAATAGTCTAATTTGCGATGGAGATACATAGACATCATCAGGTGAAGGAAGATAGTTATAATGCGCTGATCGGAGAAACCCAAACTGTTCATTTGTAATTTCTAAAACTCCTTCAGCGTCTACTTTGCCATCTAGCTCTTGTAGTATTCGATTCTTCTCCTCTACAGTTAATTTGTTTTTATCTTCTACCTCCTCTACTATTTCCTCTACTGGCAATCCTTCTAAGTTACGAGTTATAGGGCTTTCTTCTTCTGCGTCCTCCAGTAAAACAGGGGCCATCACTTCAACCAATGGTCTGGCGACCATCACCTCCGCTATAGATTCTTCCTCAGGATTTTTTTTCTCCTTAGCTGACTTGGTTGTCTTTTGTTTTTTCTTAGCCATTATATCCTCTTCTAGCTTTACTAAAATAGGCTCCACAGGCTCATCTTCCATGATTTCAAGGATTTCATCTGCAGAAACTTCTAGTTTCTTAGGCATACGCTTTCTTTTCGGTTTATTGTCGTCCTCTAAATTGGGATTTTCCATCATATAGAATTATGATTTATAAAATAGTTTTAAATAAATATTGAATTAAACTTCAAGGGGTGTGTAGACAAAAAGAATCTTGGATATTTTTTTGAAAACCTAAGTAAGTCTTAAGACAAGTACTCAAATCTTATGCAAAATTATACTTTATTTTTAATTGGAATAATTTTTATTGTGAATTGGCAAAAAAAATCAAACTTTGTACGTTATATATACTCGTTTAATTAGCAAGGGATATAATCTATCTAACCCAATATCAGACTACTTGAATCCTTTTATCCATGGAATGGAAATCGAAAATACAGAGCCTCAAAGAAGAAATCTCTCAATATAAAATTGAGAATAAAGAAGATGTGGAGAAATTTCGCATAGCTTTTCTAGGCACGAAGGGTAAGCTCAAAATGGCTATGGGGCTCATAGCAGAGGTGCCTGGCGAACTTAGAAAAGAATTCGGGCTGCTAGTCAATGAAATCAAAAACGAAGCCGATAGTAAATGGGCTTTATCGAAAAATGCATTTGAGCATCAACAGGAAGCTACCCAAGTAGATTTTGACCTAACGGCTCCAGCATATCATAGCCACTTGGGCAGCCTGCATCCAATAACAAAAACGAAACGACGAATGGTGGAGATCTTCGAGCGCATAGGTTTTGCTATCTTCGAAGGACCAGAAATTGTGAATGACTGGCACAATTTTACGGCACTCAATATGCCTCAAGATCACCCAGCGAGAGACATGCAGGATACGTTTTTCCTAACTGAAAATTTAGAATTTCTGCTAAGGACGCATACTTCTAGTTCGCAGATACAAGCTCTAGAAACTGAAAAACTACCATTGAGAATCATTACCCCAGGTCGAGTATATAGAAATGAAACTATTTCTGCACGCGCCCACTGCACATTTCATCAAGTAGAAGGCCTATATATAGATGAGGGAGTATCGTTTGCGGATTTGAAGCAATGTATTTATTATTTCGCTAAAGAGATGTTTGGTTCGGAGAATATTAGACTACGTCCTTCCTATTTTCCATTTACCGAACCTAGCGCCGAGGTGGACATTTCATGCTTTATCTGTGACCAAAAAGGATGCCCGGTATGTAAAAAAACAGGATGGGTTGAGATAGGCGGCTGCGGCATGGTGGATCCTGCGGTACTTCAAAACTGTAATATAGACACTACTAAATACAATGGCTATGCCTTCGGCATGGGTATTGAGCGTATAGCTATGCTCTACTATCAGATCAATGATCTCCGACTATTCTGGCAGAATGATATGCGATTTTTGAGACAGCTTTAGATTGAAGTGATTTTTTATTTAATATATCGCCATATAGAATTTAAAAGTAGCTCAATAGTGATATAAGATATTGTATATCTAAACTGTTTTGAGAAGTTCAGCTTGGAGCGACTTTATAAATTTCTCAGCATTCTCTATATGAGCTTTTTGCTTTTTAATATCCATTTTATCAAAGGTTCTTACAAGCATTCCTAAGCGTGGATTCTGAAGAAAAAAATCTCGATGTACATGCATAAATCTCCAAAACAAACCATCCCAAACTGGCTGCCAGTCGCCTTTTTTATAATCACTCATTTTCATCAAATAGTTACTTCCGCTGATATATGGCTTCGTTGCCATTAGACCCCCATCTGCGAATTGGCTCATACCATATACGTTAGGAACCATAACCCAATCATATGCATCTATAAATAACTCCATAAACCACCGATACACCTCATTTGGATCAAATTCACATAAGAGCATAAAGTTGCCTAAAACCATTAGTCGCTCTATATGATGGCAATATCCAGTTTCTAAAATCTTAATTATCGTGCTATCTATAGGCTCTATTCCGGTAGTTCCTGTCCAGAAGGATGGAGGAATTTTACGAGTGAAGCCCCAGTAATTTTTCGTTCGTTCTTCTCTACCCTTTAATTCATAGACTGCTCTGATAAATTCACGCCAACCCATAATCTGTCTGATAAATCCTTCGAGGGAATTGAGGGGTATCTCATGATTCTCTGCATAAGCTATAGCGGAATGAATTATATAATCAGGCGTCAAAAGCCCCACATTGAGCATAGGAGTTAAAATGCTATGATGCAGAACATATTCACTCGAAACTATAGCATCTTCATAAGCCCCAAACTCTGAAAATCTGAATTTTAAAAAATCATCGAACCATTTTCTACTTTCATCGAATGTCACTGGATAAAGATGACTTGAAGAAACCTGACCGTAATTAGAAGGAAATTCTTTTTGAGTATAAAGTATCGCCTCTGATGTAAACCTATTGGACTCCATAAATGAAGTAGCAGGCGGTAATTTATCTTTGGGATATTTCAAGCGGTTCTCATCATCGAATGTCCATTTACCTCCCATTGGCTTATCATGATTCTCCAATAAAATACGATTTTTTATTCGCTGAAATTTATAAAAATCTGTCTGAAACATCCTGTTCTTATTGGCAAAAAAAGAAGCAATTTCTTCAGAAGAATTTATAAACTGGGGACTCTTCCATTTAATAGCTTTTAGCTGAACAGATTTACACTCCTTCACTATTCTGCGCTCTAACCAATCATCGGTAGGATCAATATACGCCAGTGAGGTCGCCTTGTTTTCTTTTAAATAATGAATTAACTTTCTAACATCTGAAAGTTCATTTTTCGATTCAATGTAAATAACCTTTACAATATTGTTCAGAAGGCAACTTTCATAAAATTTCATACTAGCTCTGTGAAAAGCAATTTTCCGTTTATGAAAATTAAATTGTTTAAAAAACAAATCCTCTTCTATGATATATACTTCATCACATTGTTGAATAAATGGATTATTCTCATACAACTGATGTGGAAAGATGAATCCTATTTTCATAGTTTAGTTCTATTCATTCGACACTTATCACTACAGTATTTTACCTCTTCCCATACTTTTTCCCATTTCTTACGCCAACTAAATGGCCTCAAACACACAATACATATTTTATCTTGTAGATTTTGTTTTTTTATCATTTTCATGTTTCCCTTATGATTTTTTTCTAGTTTTAAGGTCAGATGACATATTCACATGCTTTTCTAAGACCTTTTTTCCCTCTAGTTTTACAGATTCAGTCTTACGAAAACTCCACATAATATCGCGGGCGGTCTTGTTTGTTTCTTCTATATCTATAATTGGCATAGGATAATCCAATCCTAGACGAACTTGATATATTTCTTGCTCTAGGGCGCTCATGGTCCATGGCTCGTGGATAAAAGACACCGGTATATTCTTCAGCTCAGGCAGCCAAGTCTTTATAAATATCCCTTCGGCATCGTGTTCGTATGAATTTTTAATAGGATTGTAGATGCGTATAGTATTAATTCCAGTAACCCCTGCTTGCATTTGCAATTGGGGATAATGAATGCCGGGCTCATAATCGAGGAAAAGCCTGGCCAGAATATGCAACTCCCTCCAATCTTGCCAAAGATTATAGACGAAAAATGATACAATCATTGCTCTCATCCGAAAGTTTATATAGCCTGTAGCCACAAGGCAGCGCATACAAGCATCAACTATCGGAATACCTGTCTGACCTAGTTTCCATGCACTGATGAGTTCCTCATTTCTTTCTTTCGGCATCATATCATAAGCTCTGTTCACATTTTCAAATTCCATTCTACATTCATCTTCAAATTTCTGCATAAAATGGCAATGCCAATGAAGTCGGGAGATAAAATTTGACAGTGATCTTTTATTTAAAGACTTAGTATAGTGCTGCATGGTATACTGGTAGACCATTCGCATACTTATATTCCCATAACTCAAATATGGCGATATTCTACTACACCCTTTGCGACTTGCTGCAGGTTTGGAGATAAACTTAGAATAATTTACATGCCGTTCTTTTAAAAAACTATCTAAGTATCGCCAAGCATAAGACTCCCCGCCAGATTGAAATGACTTATCATGACTTCGAATCTCGGAGTTCAATTCCTCCCCTTTTAAATCATTGTATAGACCTCTATTTAACTCTAAAAAATTCCATTTCGTCTCATCTACTATTTTAGGAGTTTCCTCCATGGTTGATTTCCACCGCTTCTCCCATTCTTTTCGTGAATTCAGTTTGCGTATCACGCCGTTATGCTGATATTCTCGCCACTTTATGCCTCCTAGCTTGCAGAATTTTGCTAGTTCTATATCCCTATCATAGGTTAATCGGTTTCCTATTTCTTGATGCGAAAATATTAGTTTGATTGTGTAGCTATCGGCTAGTTTCTTAAAGACTTCATTCGCCTCATTATGAAAAATATAAATCTCAGTTTTCAGCTCTGCTAGCTTAGCTTGCATTTCTTTCAAAGATTGATACACAAATCTCCAATGACGAATATCACTATCATGCGCACTCATAATACTAGGCTCGAAGCAATATATCAATAGCACAGGCAAGAACTGCTGCTGCGCATAATAAAGAGGGGCGTGATCTGTAAAACGTAAATCTCGTTTAAACCAAACTACTGCAATCTCTTCCTTTATCATCCCGATAAGAAATCTATAAATTAAAGCAAATATGGCTTGGCATAGGGGAGACGACCTATAGGGTTAACTGTAAAATAAGCATCCAACCCTTGACTTATTAAGACTTCTGCGGCAGATAAATCCACATAGCCATCTAATCCTACAAGACTAGAATCAAGTTCTAAATGCACTATACTGCCTACTATAAGTATAGTATCATTAAGAGGTATAGATATTTTATCTTCTAATTTCATAGCTACTTTTACTACTGCTTCTGCTACAAATGGGGCCCCAAATCCTATGGTATACTGCTCGTTCAGCCCTACTTCATCAAACTCATTTATATCCTTATCATATCTCGCTGAGGTTTGGTGCGCTTTTTCATAGTAGTTTTTGCGAACATAATTTAGCGTATATTCATTCGTCTCTAAAATGTTTTCTAAAGTATGTCTTGCAACAGAATCTGGCCTACTGATTAATCCAAATAAAGCTGGATGGGCGCCTAAATGAATAAGCGAGTTAAAAATGGCCAGATTTGCTACTCCTCTAGATGATTTGGTGCCAACTAAAACTGCCTGACGAAAACCTGCGAGTGAGTTAATAAAACTTGTTCTATAAATTTTCTCAAAATTCTCAATTTCATATTTTTCTATACGCATACTAATTTATTTTTATTAGACACTTTTCAACCTTTTTCCAGTAGGCGAAAAACGAAGGATAATATCCTACCACCTCCTCCACTATCCAGTCTCGTGATTCCTCCACACCAATATATCCTTCATTCAGTGGATGCTCTTTATAGTGTATTGATTCCACTTTAAATTGTTCTTTGAATGATTGAAAGGACCCAATATAGATTTGAATATCTGGAATATTCTTACTCAGGGCTATCACAAAGTCCATACATTTTTTACTTATAGGATATTGGCTAAAAAAATTTGGATCTAATAATAAGACTCTATTTCCCAATGTACCTCTGTGCCATAAAGGGTCTAGATTATAATAATTATAAATAAATGTAGGTAAGTTATCGCTTATACTTATTTCTTTTTGTTCTGGCAGCTCTGTAATCAATCCAAAAGAATCAGTTTTCAATAATGAATCAGGAATAACAAGATCCTCAAAGTCTCCGTAGGCTAGATCCAATATTGTATTAGATTGATTCGTTTTAGTATACTTATTTATGTTATTCTGATTGGCATAGTATTTTTTTGAACTATTAGCACCTGCTACCCACTGCCAACTGCAGGCATTGCTGGCCCAATCACCGTCCAAGAGGTAATAATAAAGCCACCTGGCAGGCTGAAGCCAATGCGATTGAGCTATATTGCAAACTAGACATGCTAGATACATTCTACAATGATTATGCATATAACCGGTTTTAATCAAATCCTCTATTGCATTATCAATGCCTTTAATTCCAGTACTTGCATTCATCACAGGCAATGGTATACCATAATTTGCGATAGGATGTTGTTCCTGTTTGATTGCTAAGTTGACATCATGCACCTGTGCTAATCGCTGAAAATAATCTCTCCACACTAGCTCTTTTACGAACGCCTCTATTTGCGGAATAGTGAATCCTTTTTTTAAAACTTCTGTCAACACCATTTTAGTACTTATGACACCACGAGAAATATATGGCGAAAGATACGTTACCGCCCCATTAATATAATTGCGTGTTTTACTATAAAGTTTAGGATCGATACGATTAATCTTTTCTAAAACAACTAAATAATCTGTAGTGAATTGGATGTCTTTCACCGTTTACTTATCTTATTGGATGAAATAGTTTTTTGACGGCTACATTTAAAACGAGTTATTTCTATATTTCGCTTCTTTGCATGCTTTTGACTAACCCCACTATTGACTCTACTTCGCCATAGATTAAAACTTCTGCGTTTTAATTCCGTGCGCATAAGTTTTATAACAAGTGATTCTGACAAACCAAACTGCAGCTCAATCGCTTCGAATGGAGTTCGATCTTCCCATGCCATTTCTATAATTCTTTCTTTATCTTTATAATCCATGATTTTTTTGTTAAAAATAAGTCCTCTGCCAACCAATAGATACTGCTGAGCCTTCTGCTGCAATTACAGAATTTGGTTTCTGTTCGTTAAGAAATGAAAAGTCACTTCCATACATGGCTTTAAAATCACAATCAAAAGAACTATCGATAACTTTTCTTATACGCCACCGTGGATGATTGACATTATATTCAATGGTATTTAAGCTATCAACCTTGGTATAGCCATAATAATGCTCGAAAATGAACTCTTCAATACTATTATTAGCCATAAGTTCTGATTCCTTGGACGTTTCAGCAACTATATAGTTCCAATTACCATTCTTTTCCCACTCATATTTTATCTTTCGTTTTGATTCCTCATCTTTTATGCTGCTTCTCGTAGGGATAGAAATATAATGCTCCTTATATAATTTATTGGCTAACCAAGCTACTGGCTTATAAGGAACTGTTTCATTTATAAATACTACTCCACGCTTTACATAATCGCTTTCAGTTCGCTTAACGTAAAACCTAAGATTGACTTCTTCAAAATTTCCGAAAAATGGAATCGGCACACGGAAAATTCTTATTTTTTTAAACATAAAACCGACTAAACTTATATAGGCTTTTTCATTATATAAATCTAACTCCACCCCATTTGGTAGAAATGGTTTTAAAACCGAAGGATCTATTTCATAATTTGCCATAATTATGTCTTCCCACAAGGCTGATATAAAAATACGCGACATTTTATACTTTAATAAACATATTAAATGTTTCTAATCTAGAAATTTATTATGGTTTGAACTTAGATTTTTGACACTATAGCTGTCGTTATTTAAATTATCCATTATTTTATTCACGACAAAGTCATGGATAAGAAAATTCTTAAATATAAGATGTTTCTAATTGCTTTTTTAGGTTATTTACTAATCAATAATGTTGTAAATCCAAAAAATACGTTTATAACATTTTTAGATATCGATAAGTCATTAATCTTTATCTTTTCTTACTTGAGTTATTGAATAAGCAAAAGCTGCACTGAAAAGTAGAGTTATGAAACCAGCAAAATAAGGTATTAAATCAACCATTTTTTGAATCGTTTATTAGTTTTAAATAAATCCCGAAAGCTAAAATAGATGGAACCCACATACCCATAAAGGTAGCGTCCGCTTTCTCACCTTTAAAATAGAGGATTTCTGAAAAAATAAGAGACGAAAAAGCTGCTAAAAAAAGAAGCTTGTCCGCAATTGTAAACTTGTTAAACATATTTTTAAATTTATATAGGTAAAGATAAATAATTATTTTAATATCAAAAAAAATAGTTCTCTTTTAATACTAAATTTCTCATCTTGATTAGACTGAAACCCACTTTTGAGTTACTTTATTAGCATATTTAATTTTCGTTTGCATCGCTTCTAATCAACATGTCTCCATTTCTACCGAAAGATAAAACAAGGACTCCGATAAAAAGATAGACGTAGTAGCTCATAAATCGCCATATAAAAGCTGCAGTGCCGCTCATACCTGGCGTAATACTCTCACAGTAAAAGGCCATATAGAGTGCTTCTGCTATACCGCTGCTTCCAGGCGTAGAGGGCAGGTAGAACATGAGCCAGAGTGCATACTGCTTCACATAGACATAGAGCCAGTCCATACTGCCTGTGCTAAATCCGTAAACAATAGCAACACCTACGAGATATCTTCCTGCCCATGACATGAGCGTGTATAAGCATAAACGTATCCAAAATGTAGTTTTCTTAGTACGAATATGAATACTCGTATGGTGTATTTCATTCGCAAAATCATCGAAGCCTATGCGCCATTTTTTCAATAATGGAAGTCGTCCCAAGGTTTTTATCAATTGGCGAATCCAGCTAGGATAAATAAATATTCCTATAAAGACCACCATAACAAATACTAGAATAAAGATAAGCATCAATATTACGGTATACTCCAGATAACGGATATTCTCTACCCAAGGAAGTTTTGCCTTAAGCGCTAACCAATCTGGGCATTGGGTACCAAGTTGAAACATCTGTCTTCCGTATAGAAAATAGAAGATAGGAAAAATGAGGATAAAAACAAACTCATCTAATAAGATCGCCATTAATACAATAGAAGAAGCTTTGGCTGCGCTGATTTTATTTTTTATCAATAGAAAAATAGCTGCCGCTTTGCCGCCAATCATACCAGGAGTGATGGCTGAACCAAACTCCCAGAGAAGAATAATCTTAAGACTCTCTCTAAAACTGAGCTTATGGTCCGTCAATAATTGTAGACGAAGTACATAACCCAAATCTCTAAGCATTAGCATGAAAGCAGACAAAGCGACCCCTTTTAGCATCAAGCTAGTCCATTGGAGAGATAAGAGCTGACTAAAGTCTATAGTATTCTTAGTAAAAAAATAGCCTATAAAGAATATTATAAGAAAATAAAACAGTAATTTTTTAGCACTAAAGGGCTTATTATGCTTCATCCGTCGTTTTCAAGCTAATCCAAAAACTATTCATGCCTTCTCCGATAATGATAGTGATTCTGGCCTCCTGCACTAATTCAAGTATAGATAAGAAATGATAAATAGCATGTAGCCTCGTATCTATGGTCGAAAATAATTGTTCAAATTCTATCTTACCTTTACTAACTAGCTTTTGGAGAATAGATTCCTTTTCCTCTATCATATTATATTTAACAAAGGCTATTTGATGGGTAGTATCGTCCTCACGAAGTCTTTTCTGCTGCAGTAGTTTTTCGAAAACTTTAAAAAGTTTGGATACATTCACATTCTCCATTTCTAGCTCCGTGCGATGCAGATCTGCTATTTCTTTGAGTTCATCAGCGGCAGCTGTGCGCTTAACTTTGTGATATTGTTTCTCTTCTAGATTATGCAAATAGTCACTGATTTCCTTATACTTCTTATACTCTAGTATTTTTTGAATTAACTCTTTACGCGGATCTATCTCATTCCCATCTTCATCTAGTTGTTTTCTCGGCAGCAGCATCTGGGCTTTGATTTTCATGAGGGTAGCGGCTACTAGAATAAACTCACTAGCTACCTCTATATTAAACTCCCTCATCTTGTGGATATAATCTAAAAAATCGGCTGTAATATTATGAATAGGAATATCATAGATGTCCAGTTCGTCCCGCTCTATAAAAAACAACAATAAATCAAATGGGCCTTTGAACTGAGGTAGGGCTATTTCAAAAACATTATTTTCTGATGGCTGACTCATGATTTTTTCTGATTATACTTACTCATAGCTAATGGAAACCCTGCTAAGATACATTCTTCAAGAGCTAAGATAGCATGATCAAGATATTCTGGAAGAAATTTAAGCTCTTCATCTGACCATTTTCCCAGTACATAATCCACTTGACCTCCTTTATGAAAATCATTTCCTATCCCGAACCTAAGTCTAGGATATTGTCCTGTTTGGAGCTCCTGCTCAATATTGGTCAGTCCATTATGGCCTCCACTGCTGCCGCTTGTTTTAATTCTTATCTGCCCATAAGGCAATGCTAATTCATCTACCACCGCTATGGAATGCTCTTTCTGAATTTCTAATTTATCCAACCAATATTTATAGGGTTTGCCACTCAAATTCATATAAGTTGTCGGCTTAATAATTGTCACCTTTTTATTTTTCAATCTAAATTCAGCCACATCAGCATAGCGGTCATTTTTAAAACTGAAATTGTATTTACTAGCCATCCTGTCAGCTAACAGAAAGCCTACATTGTGCCGAGTAAACGAATACTCCACGCCGATATTTCCGAGAGCTACAATTAAAAATTTCAAAGATTAAAATTTTATAAAACTGCCTTGGCTATATTAACCACACCATCCGATTTACTCATTGTATAATAATGCAGAGCTGGCACTCCAGCGGCTTTTAGTTCTTTACTCTGCATAATGCACCACTCCTCACCTACCTGCTTCACATCCGATATTGTTTTGCACTTCTCCACCTCTTTGGTGAGCTCGTCTGGTATCTCCAGGAAAAACCGGGAGGGAATAGACTTCAGTTGATACTTTGCATCAATAGGCTTCAGCCCTGGAATGATAGGCACATTAATTCCTATCTTTCTACATTTATCTACAAAATCGAAGTACTTTTTGTTATCAAAAAACATTTGGGTAATAATATAGTCTGCTCCTAGGTCTACTTTATTTTTCAGCCACTTAAGATCAGTATTCATATTGGGTGCTTCGAAATGCTTTTCTGGATAACCAGCTACTCCTATACAGAAGTCAGTTTCCATCTCATTAAGGGTCTCTTCGTGCAGAAACTTCCCTTTATTCATATTAGCCACCTGATCTACCAATTCACTGGCATATTTATGTTGGTTTGTTTTTCCTATTTTAAGGTGGTTTTTTTCATCCCCTTTCAGCACCATAACATTCTCAATCCCTTGGTAGCAGAGAGAGAAAAGTGCATCTTCTGTTTCTTCTTTACTAAAACCTACACAAACTAGGTGAGGAACCGTTTCCACATTATATTTATACGAAATTGCTGCGCAGATACCTACAGTGCCTGGTCTAGGACGCAGCGGAGCCTCCTCAATTAGCCCATCTGGCCTTCTTTTATAAATCATTTCCTCTGGATGATATGTCACATCGACAAAAGCAGGCTTAAACTCCATTAATGGATCTAATACGGAAAACAAATCATTGATTTTTTTTCCCTTTTGTGGAGGCAAAATTTCAAGAGAAAAAAGTGTTTCCCCTTTCGCTGCATCTAATTTGTCTGTGATTTTCATTCTTACATTAATCTAAATGACAAATGTAGCCGATTTTTTTTATCATTCAAAAAATGAATAAAAGAGCGACCTTTCTATCTCCCTCTTTAACATAATTTTTTAAGAACAGTGCCGAATAGAATAAATAATTGATCAAAACTAACTCTAACAAAGGATTATTACCCAAACTATTTAATCTATATTCTATTTAATAAATGGAACAACTTTTAAACTAAGAGTCTAAATAGGTTTTTACAAGTCATCAACTATTCATTTACTTGGCAAAACCCAATATGATTTCGCAGATAGCAAAGTTTACATTTTCATAATTTTTTATTGAATATGAATAAATAGGTTGAAAAAAAATGATGAATATAAAATCTTATTCACAGCTCCTAATTCAAAATTAACGACTAGCGAACCAACAACTGCCCATTTAACAATTAAGCTTTATAGTACCTTGCTTTCTCGATTTCTTCTCTGACCTTATCGGGAAGCAGGTATTTTACAGACTGCCTGTGGCTCAACCGCTGGCGGATAGCTGTGGATGATATATCCATAAGTGGTACATCCAGAAAGTGAATATTTGGGTGTATAGGAGTGCTCGTATTATCTGACTTTGGCCTTCTATAGACATATAATTTATAGTCACTCAGTATCTGCTCATAATTTTTCCACTTTTCTAGGTGCTCCAAATTATCTCCCCCAAGTAGCAGGCAGAATTCTTTCTTTGGATACTTTTCTTTTAAGTGTGTTAAGGTATCAATTGTATAACTTGGCTTAGGCAGATTAAACTCTATATTGGAAACAAAAAAATCTGGATGATCTTCTGTCGCTAATTGAGTCAAATAATAGCGGGCGCTTTCTGCTAAAAGGCTTTCCTTAGACTTAAATGGATTCTGCGGGCTTACTACAAACCAGACCTTTTTAATACTTTTTTCAAGCAATACGGCATCTGCTATAATGAGATGACCAATATGAATAGGATTGAACGAACCAAAAAATAGAGCAATCACAACTATGGAGCGGAGCTAGTAAAGGTAAATAATGCATTCATAGAATAATTATAAAACATTACGATAAATACTGCAATCAATTTACTGAGATAGAAATTAAAACGAATCTTGACATTGAGAATATAAATAATGACGCTATTTATAATCAGTGCGAAACTAGCGATAGATATAAACTTCATAAATTGAAGCTCAATATCGGCTGTATTTGAGTGGAAGGTCCAAATTCTATTGAGAGTAAAATTGATAACTACACTAAATAAAAAACCTATAGCATTGGCAGTAAACTTGTTAAATTTTAATTTTTCCTTGAAGAGATAGGTAAGGCCAAAATCTATAAAAAAGCATAGTAAACCTACCATTCCGAATTTAGCGATACGCTCAATAAATTCTCTATCTAATATCCCCTGCATGTTAATCTACTATAAATTGACCATTTTTATAACACAACTCTCCATCTGCATAGATTTCCCCTTCATTCATATCGGTAATCATATCCCAATGCACGGTACTTTCGTTGATACCATTACACTGCTTATATGCGTCCCCGATAGCGAGGTGTATAGTCCCACCTATCTTTTCATCAAAAAGAATATTACGGGTTATTTGCTGGATCTTATAATTCGTGCCAATGGCTGCCTCTCCAAATCGTCTAGCTCCTGGTACTTCAAATATCTTATTTAGAAATTCAGTATTATCTTTTGATTTCCACTTTTCAATATAGCCATCTTTTATTTCAAGTTCTATTTCATTGACTGTCTCCCCCATATATAGAGATGGGAGTGTATATTTTACCCAGCCATTCATGCTATGATCTTCCGGGGCTGTATAGACTTCTCCTGAAGGCATATTAGTCTTGCCGTCCGAATTAATCCAGATTCTCCCATGAGTATAAAAAGTCAAATCGCAATTCGAGCCTAGATATCTAAATTGAGTTTTGCCATTGAGATAGTCTACTACTTTCTGTTGATTTTTGCCAAATGTTCTCCATGTCTGAATGGGGTCTTCGTCAAAGAGGTTACAGGCATCGAACACAAATTTTTCATATTCCTGGAAACTCATACCTGCCTCTGCAGCTGAAAAAGGCGTAGGATACTGGCAGAGCGATCTGCGCATGGATCTATCACCAGTGCGGTTCATATATATCTGGCGTATCTCTTTGTAGGCCTCATTATGTGCCGTGCGCTTATCCATTGGCACTTCTATCTTATCTTTTGTATCAAACGGTGCCCGGATGTAGAGAAAGCAATTGAAGTTCTCATTCCAATATTTCTTCATAGGATTGACCCAAGTGAGCTGCTCAAGTCCAGCTTCTTTTAACCATGCATTATCAAAATCTTGAATCTCTATATCCAAAAATGGAATACCACCTGCTTTAGATATCTCTTGGGAGAGCTCTAAAAGCAATTTCTCAGCTAAGTAGGAAGATTTTATCATGACTTTATCTCCGGGGCTAACCTCCAGACAGTATTCAGTCAGTAATCTGGCATATTTATTATACATCTATATAAAAATCCCAAATATAGCTTATCTGATAAAAATTAAGACGATTTATTGGCTTTTTGAGTGGAGTGAAAATTGAACTTTACCTTATTCTGGTATATTATCCATTCAATAGAGTATGAATACCCCTCAGTTAAAATTTGTATAGAAACAAGGAATTTCTCCTATATTTGTCTAAGAACTAAAGTAAACAACTATGTATATTCAAGGAAAAGTACTGAATGTATTTGACATTCAGACGGGTGAAAGTCCAAGAGGAAGCTGGAAAAAACGAGAGTTTATTCTAGAGACCTATGCAAAAGTGCCTAAAAAAATCTGTATGGCCATTAAAGGAGATGCAGTAGATAGTATTCAAGTTCAAAATGGCGATAGCCTCAAAGTGAGTGTGGATATAGAGAGCAGAGAATATAAGGAAAAATGGTATACTGAGATTAGAGCTTGGAAAGTAGAGCCTGCGGTTAATACAAGCGAAGACCCGACTAACACTTCGGATGACAATCCGTTCTAAAGGTCTTATAAAACGGCACAGTATCTGCTCTTTTTAACTCCTTGTCAAAATAATACACCCTATGTTTGCGTTTTAATCGCAATTACTATCCTTATTTAGTAATCCTACTATGCACAAATTAATATGTCTTTTTATTTTTCTATATCTAGCTCCCGCCTGCAACGCTGTAGATTTTAAAATAGGTCTTATGGCTGGAGTTAATACGTCGCTTAATCAACTGTATACCTACAATGATATTACAGGCTCTGATCCAAAGCTAGGATACAATGCCCAAGCATATGCTAGATTCAAATTTTCTAGCTATATCCTACAGCCAGAACTAGGTTATTTGACTAATCGAGTAGGATTTAGCTTAAATGAAAATGGGCAGTCTGCGGAATGCAATTTTAATCTCGGTCAGATGTACACTTCGGTTCTCATGGGATTCCAGTTTAGTAAAATTCGTTTCGCTATTGGCCCAAGCATAGTATTTTATGCTAATCAGAGTTTTGATGCCTTGACTTCAAAAACAACCGTCATTAGTCAGGTCAATGAGGGTAGAGCTCAAATAGGGGCTGTAGCTAACCTAGGCATCAATGTATCTAAGCGATGGAGTTTAGATGCAAGAGTCTCGCGAACCTTCACTCAATCAGAGTTTAATTCCACCTCACCTACTAGTAGCTATAATTTTTCTGGCAATACAGGTCTTGTAAGTATCATGCTAGGATACGCAATATTTAAAACCAAATAGAACTCGTCTTCATCTATCGTGATTCACATGCGAACCTATAGATTTTTCGCTGTATTTTCTATATTTTTTTTTCAAGTAATTTCGTATTCGGCACAGGTAGATGACTACAAAATACGCTATGAACAGGATTATGCGCAGCTAAAGCCTCAGGAATATAGTCTTCTACCTCAGAAAGGTTATAGCTTTTCGCAGGAGACTAATCAGCAGCTTCACCAAAATTTCTCTGAGCTTCTAAAGCAGCAAACGAATTTCTATCTGGCCGATCATAGTATTTTTCATCAAGATATTTACTACCAGAATAGAAAAGTCTCCCCTACACTCGCTATACACAATGTGGATTTTAGCTCTGCCATAGCCGAGAATAATTTACAACTATTGCAACAGTTACACCCCAGCATATTCAAGCAGATCAATGCTTATCAAGGATACTCGGCCTCCAATAATAGTAGCAGTGCAGGTCAAATTGCATTGTCAACACCAATTATCCCTGAAAAAAAAGATAGCCATAGTCTGCGTGTTAAATCCAGTTTAGGTTTAGGAAATACAAATGGACAAGGAGTCGTTCAGTTAGCTCTGCATAGAGCGAAGTGGAGCTATCTAGGCAGTCTCTATGCACACTATCAATACAATTACCCGCTAGGACTTACCGGTTCTGACGTAGGACGAATTAGTTGGGCTCGATTAGCCAATCCATTTAATGGCGCTGGGGCGGGCTCATGGGCCTTAAAAGTGGATAGTCTGAACTATACTAAACCCCAAGTTCAGCTCGGATTGGATAATATGTTTCGACTCCAAATGGCTTCTAACAATGAACTCAATTTCTATCTGCATATAGGTGGAAGTCTACAAGAAAATCTAGGACGTATAATTCAAAAAAATAGAGACTATTTACTTAGTGAATCTAGCTCAGATTGGTCTCCTAATATACTAGCATTTATACAAAAAATAAACTACAGCGAGTCATCCCCCCTATACACACAGCTCAATTTAGCTTTTACTTTTCAGCACTTGAATCACCGTAAAACCGAGAGATATGATATCCAAGATGAACTCATTCGTCAACACTATGAAGAAAATAAATTTTCTCTGCAGGTGAGGGGTTATAAAAATTTAGACGCTCGCAGAATATTTTTCTATGGTGCAGAGGCCTCCATTCTGTGGATTAAAAATAACTTTCATAATACACCTCAGCATACTAGCTTTTTCTCGTTACCTGTCACCCAATTTTCTGCCTACTTCCGAAAAGAACTAAGGCAAAGCGCCGATATATCATGGCTTTTCGGCTTGAAAGGTGGGTTAGAAAATTATGCCTTTAGTCATGCACCCTATACGGTTCAAACTTCATATCAAGTGAGACCTAGAGCAGAATTCTCCCTGACGTGGATGCGACATATATGTGAAAACTCCAACTATACAATCAATGTTTTTGTAAGAATGAAGCAGCCACAAATGCAAGAGGTGAATCCACTATATGGAAATACATTTCTAAAACCGAATGCAGAGCTAAAAGCAGAAAAGGAAATCCTTATAGAATCTCATCTGTACAGAAAATTTGATGATAAACTAGAAGTTCATTTCACCCCCTACTACCGCTATAGCTTGGATGCTATCCTACTCAGAGACTATGTAGATTATTTCTCAGAAAGAATCACCATCGGTCTAAACAACTATTTCACACAGACATTTGACAATGCAAGTAAACTATCGGAAGGTGGTGCGCAGCTAGAGTTAAGGTATAATATCTCTAAAAAAATTCTAGTCTATCAGCAGCTCAATATGCATCATATTTTTTCTTCTTTGGACACGAACCTAGATTACCAATCGCTTCCATTTTATGGAAATTTAGGTCTAAAGTATAAATCAAATAAGATACTATTCCATACCTGGGCTCATTTCAATACGGGCAGAAATTTCTCAACCAGCCAAGCCTCCCAATATATCCGATACTATGCCTCACAGCAGAATGGCACCAATGAATTTCCACTCTATTATTTAATCAATTTTGCAGTGGATTATTCCTTGACAAAACAATTAAATCTTCGATTCCATCTAGATAATTTATTGGATAGAAACTACCTGAGTTATTTATCTACCGTGCCTGGCATGGGCAGAAATTATAGACTACAGATCTCGCTAACGCTCTGATATAATTTCAAAACTAGTATCAGAGACCACGCCATCTAGCGGAGGATTTAATTTCTGAATATAAACTCGGACTCTCGTCAAGGGAAAATCTATTAAAAAAATTCGATCCATAATCTTCTGAGCAGCAGACTCTATCAAATTTCCTCCTTGTAATAGAACTTCATGCGCTATATTGAATATCATCTGATAATCTAAGGTTTCATTCAGGGAATCTGACTGCATACATGTATGATAATCACCCCATAAATCGACTGAAATGAGGAACTTATTTCCGTTCGATTTTTCAAAATCAAACACCCCGAGAGGGGCTTCTATTTCTATGTTGTGAATAGATAGGCATTGAGATTTTACTTTCCACATGATGCTAATGAAATTTAGTGACCAAAAATGCAGAATTTTTAGGCAATTCACATTATTTTATGGCTTATTCACATAAATTTCCACTATATTTAGGTGGTGATAAGTTCCTATCCACATTGGCTATGTATATCTATAAAAATAATAACCAAGCTAGGTTCTATATTTGCCGACAAAATAAAAATTAAACGTGACAGATAAACCCGAAATAGCAAAAAAAACTTCTCTCAACCTACTCACAAAAAGAATAGATGATGTAGATTTAGGGAGAAAAGCTCCACAAAGTATAGAGATGGAGAAAGCTATTCTGGCCGCTATTATGATCGATAAAGATGCGATAGATACGGTGAGAGAGATTCTATCAGAAGCTTCTTTTTATCTACCTTCCCATCAGAAGATTTTTTCCGCATCTCTAAAAATTTCTTCCCGTCATGAGCCTGTAGATATTGCTCTACTAGCAGAGCAATTATCCAAAGATGGCGTACTCGAAATGTGCGGAGGTCCTGGCTACCTAATAGAACTCTCCAATACCGTGGCTTCCAGTGCTAACGTAGAATTTCACTCGCGCATCGTAGCACAGAAATTTATTCAAAGAGAACTTATCCGGCTAGGAAACGATGTAATCAAGCATGGCTATGATAGCACAAAAGACGTATTTGAAACACTCGATGAGACGGAGTCAAAAATTTATCAACTATCCGAAAACTATACCAGCGAAGACCCTGTCAATACTTCGCAAGTACTAGGTGGAGCGCTCAGTGACCTCCAACTGCGTATGGATAAAAGTTTGAACAATGAGCTACAAGGTGTAGAAACTGGATTCAAGCAGCTCAATGAACTCTCTGGAGGATGGCAGAAAGGTGACCTTATCATCGTAGCAGGTCGTCCTGGTATGGGAAAGACCGCGTTTACGCTCACCTTAGCCCGCAATGCTGCCGTTATGGCCAATCAGACTGCTGTTTTCTTCTCCCTAGAGATGCCCACCAATCAGCTCATGATGCGTTTGATCTCTTCAGAATCGGACGTAGAGCAAGAAAAAATCAGACGTGGCACTATCAATCAAGCAGAATTAGCGCAGGTGACCTCCAAGATGGACAAACTCAATAAAGTCAATTTGTTTTTCGATGACACCCCAGGACTAAGCGTCATGGACTTTAGAAAAAAAGTGCGAAAAATAAAACGCGATCATGGGTTAGGACTCATAGTCATAGATTACCTCCAGCTCATGACCGTGAATATGGTAGAGGGAAATGGCAAAATTATATCCAATCGAGAGCAACAAATAGCTTTTATATCGCGTTCGCTTAAATCTATAGCGAAAGAACTAGAAGTGCCTATCATAGCGCTAGCTCAGCTTAGTCGTCAGGCAGAGAATAGAGGCACGAGCACCAAGCCTTCGAAGCCTATGCTATCAGACCTTAGGGAATCTGGATCTATAGAGCAGGATGCTGATATGGTTATCTTTCTATACAGAGAAGCCTACTATGACAAAGAGGCGAGAGATGCCGACGGCAATAGCCTAGAAGAAGTGGCTACCATCAGCGTAGCCAAAAACAGAAATGGTAGAACGGATAGCTTCAATGCCCGCTTTATAGGAAAATATGTAAAATACTGCGATTGGGATGACCAAGGACTCTCCAGCAATACCATGCGTTATGCTGATATCAAAAACAAACAAGCGGATGATTTTGGTGATACACCTACTATGACGGTACCGTCTAAAATGAATCATATTGACCGCGAAGAATTCTTCAAAGATGATGTTCCGCCTGCAGGAGGAGTGGACGATTTTGATGATTTGGATTAACTATTTATAGAGTTTATTTTTAAGAGACAATGGAAATCTAGTTAAGATACAATTGGATCTGAATACTCCTTTACGCTTCAATATACTTCAAAACATTTTCTACTCGTTCAACGCCCTGACCAGATACTAAAATCCAGTTTTTATTGTAGTAGTTTAGTTTTCGCTTAAAGAGATTGAGCAAGACCTCTCTATCATTTTGATTATTTCTCAATCCATCTGGCACCCAAGCTATATCCGTATTGAATAAAAAATAAGATTCATAAGAGGCTTGATGAATAAAAGTTGGTATCCAATTCGGCACTTCGTATCCATAAAATTCAAGCCATATCTCCATCGTGATGAGTTCTGTATCACAGATAATTATTTCGTCAGGATGAGCGTCGGAGATTTCTATTTCTTTAGTGAATTGCTGTTTAGCTATGTCTAAGATATCCTCATAGTCATAATTTAATCCTTTTTCTTCTAAATAGTCTCGAGCGACCTCAGGCACTAAAACACCATTCCGTCTGCATACAATTTCGATAGCGGTGGTAGTCTTTCCAGTGGATTCTGGACCTAGAAAAGCATACTTCATAAAATGACTAAATCATTTTTCTACCGACGGATTCTGCGACCTTGTCAAGTGAGTTTTTCAGTGCTGAAAATTGCTCGAAGTTTAACTGCTGCGAAGCATCGCTTTTAGCCACACTAGGATCTGGATGCGTTTCTATCAGAAGGCCATCTATACCCATAGCCACACAGGCTCTAGTAAGGTCTGCCACTCCATAGGCATAACCCATCGCATGGCTAGGATCTAGTATGATAGGCAGATTCGTATGCTCTTTTAAGTACGCAACACCGCAGAGGTCTAGGGTAAATCGCGTCTTAGTTTCATAAGTTCTTATCCCTCGCTCACACAGAGCTACATTCATATTGCCGCCGCTGAGTATAAACTCTGCACTCTGCACAAATTCCTGCAAAGTAGAGCCAAAACCCCTTTTCAGAACTATCGGCTTTTGAATCTTGCTGCACGCGCGCAAGATTCCATGGTCATACATAGCCTTAGCACCTATCTGAATAATATCGGCGAACTCTATCACATCTTCTACATGGGTAGCATCTTTGACTTCCGTGATAATTTTTAATCCGTATTTATCTCTCATTTTAGCTAAAAGTATTAAGCCCTTATGACCAAGACCCTGGAAGGTATATGGCGATGTGCGCGGCTTATAGCATCCTGCTCTTAGAACCTGAACTCCTTGTTCTACGCAGAATTTAGCTACCTGATCTATCTGCTCTTCGGACTCTACACTGCATGGGCCGGTAATCATCATGGTATGATTCGTAGAACCTCCAATGGTCAAAGTATCGCTAAATTTTATTTCTCGCGTGGTATAAGTATATTTACGACTAGCTAGCTGTATATCTGAATCCATGGGGAAGGAAGCGATGATATCTGCTTGATGACTCTCATCTACTTCCTTTAAAGAGGAGGGCGTAATCAGCACATAATAATCTTTTTCTTCTATAGCATAGGCTCTATAAAAGTCTTGTAAGGCGGCCAAATTGGCTTTTTTCTGTACGTGAAGTATCATATATTTAAATCTATTATTCTTCTTTGAGTAATTTATGAAATGAAACGGCTCCTCTCAGCTTTCTATCGGCAGATAAAACTGGAAGTACTAAGATAGGAAAACTTATTTTACTGATGTATTCTATCATATCTGATGTCGAGGATTGATCGGAAATGAACTTTGGCTGTGTATTGATAAATGAGGAGACAGCTAGGTCATAGGAGAAATTTCCTTCGATTAAAATTCGCCTCACATCCGCATTGGAAATAATACCTGTAAGTGTTCCTTCACCATCAAGACAGAAAACAATACCCAGCTGATATGCATGCATCGCAGTCAGCATCGTTTTAACATCTGCGCTCGTGCTTACGATAGGCAAATATTCCAAAGGGATACAAAAGTCAAGCACATGATATTCTGAGCGAACATGATGGCTGCGAATTTGAACTATTGCCTGTGCCATGTTCGCATGATTCAGCAGATAGGATCCGATGACCACAGTCTGCACCCCCATGAGTCTCAGGATATAAGCTATTTCATGATTCACTCCGCCATCCACACACCATTCTATATTGGGAAATTGACGAACGAGCTGACGAATGGCATTAAAATGAGATTGATCAAATCTACCACCGCTGACTCCTGGCGTAGTCATCATCAATAAGACAAAATCGACCTGATCGATATACCGATTCACCGTTCCACAAAGACTCGGATGATGTATCTGAACAGCCAAACCGATTTGTTTGTTTTTAATTTTAGGAAATGAAAATTCAGCCCCCAATTCTTCTATCTGAAAAGAAATTCGCTTGATATTTTCTGCTTCTAAATAGGGATAATAATCCAAAGGCTGCTTCGCAATGATATGCAGATCTATCGGAGTCTCCGAAACTCCTGCTAAGGCAGAAATATCCTCAAAAACAGAAAAATTCTCGATACTATCTATATGCCAAAAATCAACGCCATAGGCCTCCAACTCTTTGGCAGCATCCAATAGACTGGATTGCTTGCTTGAATATAGACTGGCCGATAGTTTCAACTGATGAGGGCTTTAAAAATTCAGTGATAGACGTTTGAAAAATATTATTTCAAAAATACTCGTTTCTATGAAATAAGTGTGGATTATAGGTTTTTTTAGTAATTCTACGAAACCTCGCTAAAAAATACCCCAATTCATTAGATTGGATTAGTTTTGTCTATACATTTCACTTGTTTTATGACATCCATTTATATAAATTTCAAATATTCCTCGAGGCAAAGATTTATAATTCCTTCCTTGATATTATGCTTTCTCCTCACTCATCCGTTTTCTCTTTGTTCGCAGCAGACTACCTTCAAAACCAATGGTCCTGATGACTATAGAGAAGGACTCTATGCATTTACCAGAGTCACCTTATATCAAGATTATAAAACCATCCGCTCCAATGCCACTGTGGTGATAAAGAATGGAAAAATAATAGACGTCAATACCACAGGGTCTATACCTGCTGGGGCCACGGTTTATAATATGCAAGGCAAATTTCTCTATCCCTCTTTTATCGACTTATACTCAGATCATGGAATGCCAAAGATCAAAAAAAATCCAGGAGATGAAGGTAAGCAGTATGAATCCAACATCAAAGGTGCCTATGGTTGGAATCAGGCTATTCATACAGATTTTGAAGCACATAAAACATGGACACGAGACGATACTGCAGCTAAGATCTATCGCAAGCAGGGCTTTGGCACACTAGTCGTCCATCGAAAAGACGGAATAGCTCGTGGCACCGCTGCGCTCGTTTTGCTAGGCAGTGATAAAGAAAATCTTCTCCTGAAAAATAGCCAAATAGCCAATGTCTTTTCACTTGACAAAGGGAGCTCTACCCAGGAATATCCAAATAGTATGATGGGTTCGATCGCTTTACTAAGACAGACGCATTATGATGCCAAGTGGTATGCGCAGACCACCGCCCCTAAAGAATACAATATCAACTTAGAAGCCTGGAACGAAACTAAAAATTTAATCTCTATTTTCGATGCCGGACATTGGGAGAATGTATTAAGAGCCGATAAGATAGGCGATGAAATGGGCAAGCAATTTATATTTCGCACCGATGGTACCGAATATCAGCGACTGGATGAAATCAAAAAGACGAATGGCAAACTCATCGTACCACTCATATTTCCTAAAGCTTATGATGTCAGCGATATTTATAAAAATCAATTTATAGATCTAGCGGAGATGAATCACTGGGAGCATGCTCCGGCGAACTGTGCCTATTTAGATAAAAACAATATCGAATTCGCGATTACCTCAGACCTGCTCGAAAAGCGAGATGACTTCTTAAAAAATTTGCGTATAGCACTGAAATATGGAATCTCAGAATCGGCTTTATTGAAAGCACTCACCTTCCAGCCAGCACAATTTCTCAACATATATAATGAAGTAGGAAGTATAGAAAAAGGGAAATGGGCCAATTTTATTATCACCGATTATAATCTTTTTGATGACCGTGCACAGGTTCTTGAAAACTGGGTTGGCGGAAAAAAATTCACCGTTCAGAAATCGGAAGACTATGATATTCGCGGCACGTATAAGCTAAATACTATCAACAGTAGTACTCCCTTATCCTCTACTAAGTTAGTTATAATTGGAGATAAACCGAGTCCTAAAGCCACTATCATTTTTTCCGATACATCGAAGATAGATGTCAAACTAGATCGCAAAGGAAAGGATATCGTATTTTCGATGATTCCATTTCCGAAGGGAGATAATAAAAAATATTTCTTCTCAGGAACTATAGATCCTGAAACAAACCGCTGGACTGGTAAAGGTCAATATCCGAATGGCGCAGAATTCAAATGGATGGCGCAGCGCGATAGTCTTTATATAGATACAAGCAAGCGTAAACTAGATACCATAAAGCTGGAATCACTAGGTAAATTATCCTATCCCATGCATGGCTATGGATTTGAGCAATTGCCTAACCAGGAATCTATTTTATTTAAAAATGCGACCCTCTGGACCAATGAAGCCGAAGGGGTCATGCCGCTAACCGATTTGATCATCAAGAATGGAAAAATAGCGCAGATCGGAAATAATCTAGGTTGTGCTGAATGTAGAATTTTCAATGCTCAGGGCAAACATATAACGACTGGCATCATAGATGAACACAGCCATATCGCACTGCGCGGAGTCAATGAAGGCTCTAAAACTATTAGCTCTGAAGTTTGCATGGGCGATGTCATCAATCCTTCGGATATTAATATTTATCGACACCTCGCTGGTGGGGTGACGGCGGCACAGTTGCTGCACGGCTCTGCCAATGCTATAGGTGGTCAATCTGCACTGATCAAACTGCGATGGGGCTTTACGGCAGAACAGATGAAAATAGAACAGGCCGATGGGTTTATCAAATTTGCACTTGGAGAAAATGTGAAACAATCAAATTGGGGTCCACAATTTAATACGCGCTATCCACAGACGAGGATGGGCGTGGAGCAGACCTATATAAATTATTTCACCAAGGCACAGGAGTATCTAAAAAATATACAAACCAATGCACAGAATACGCGAAGAGATTTGGAGCTCGATGCGCTCGCAGAAATATTGAATAAAAAGCGATTTATCACGTGCCATTCTTATGTGCAGTCCGAGATCACCATGCTCATGCGTGTCGCAGAAAAATTTAATTTTAAGGTCAATACCTTTACGCACATACTAGAGGGATATAAAGTAGCGGACAAGATGAAGACGCATGGCGTCTATGCTTCTACCTTTGCCGATTGGTGGGCATATAAATTTGAAGTGATCGACGCTATCCCACATAATGCCGGCATCTTATCGCAGATGGGCGTATGCACGGCTATCAATTCAGATGATGCAGAAATGGCGCGCCGTCTCAATCAGGAAGCAGCTAAAAGCGTAAAATATGCCAACATGAGTGAAGAAGATGCTTGGAAAATGGTCACGCTAAACCCAGCCAAAATGGTTCATTTAGACCATAGAATGGGTAGCCTCAAACCAGGTAAAGATGCCGATGTGGTCTTGTGGTCTGACCATCCACTCTCCATCTATGCCCTCGCAGAACAAACCTATATCGATGGTAGATTATTCTATTCTCTAGAATCGAATACCAAACTCCAAGAGCGCATACAAAAAGAACGCGCCCGTCTGATTCAGAAAATGAGTGAAGATAAAAAAGCGGGCGGCGAGACCCAAGAACCCGCCAAAAAACAAAAATATTCCTTCAGCTGCGGCAATGAAAATGAATGTTTACATTGATTTTCAATCCTAATAAAACCCCCAGAAATATGAAATTTATTCCATCTATATTTATTCTAGCGTCTATACTTAGTCCCTGCTTTTTTATAGCACAAGATATTCCTACTCCCGCCCCGAAGCAATCTGAAAAAATCTGCGTTCACGGAGCTACCATCCACATAGGCAATGGTCAGGTAATAGAAAACGGTGTTTTGGTATTGGAGAATGGGAAATTTACACAAGTCTCCCCTGCGAATGCGCTCGATATAAAATCCCTCAACTGTAAACTCATAGACGCGAGTGGTCAGCACATCTACCCAGCCCTTATAGGACTCAATACCTACCTAGGGCTATCCGAAATAGAAGCCGTGCGCGCTACAAATGATGGTGCAGAACAAGGCAGCCAAAATGCCAATGTACGCACGATAGTATCATATAACACCGATTCGAGAGTAACCCCAACCGTGCGCAGCAATGGCGTGCTCTATGCCCAGATAGTACCCGGTGGTGGGCTGGTATCCGGCACGACATCTATAGTGCAGCTCGATGCCTGGAACTGGGAAGATGCCGCCATACTAACCGAAGAAGGCGTAGTGCTCAACTGGCCGAGCCTCCAAAGAAAAATGGGATGGTGGGCCGATGCCAAAGGCTATGAACCCAATAAAGAATACGACCAACAAAGACAAGATATCATCGATTATTTTCTAGAAGCTAAGAGCTATTCTGGGAGCTCCGTCGAGAAAAAGAATCTGCGATTCGAAAGTCTACAAGAAGTAGTCAAAGGCAAGCGCAAGCTCTACATAAATGTGCAGCATATCAAAGAAATCCTCCATGCCATCGATTTTGCGGAGCAGATGGGACTTCAAATCACCCTCATAGGTGCCGCAGATGCTTATATGATAGCCGACATACTGGCACAGAAAAAAATATCCGTCATACTGGGCCGCACCCATGAGCTACCCAACTATGCCGACGAAGATATCTACCAACCCTATAAAACGCCCGCTATACTCCAGAAGGCAGGCGTACTCTATGCCATAAGCAATGAAGGATTCTGGCAGGTGCGCAATCTCGCCTTTCAAGCCGGACAGGCCGTACCCTATGGACTGACCAAGGAGCAAGCCCTTATGTCTATCACCCTCCACCCCGCCAAAATATTAGGACTAGACCACCGCATAGGAACGATAGAACTAGGAAAAGATGCCAGCTTCATACTCTCCACCGGCGATGTACTCGATATGCGAACCTCCCAAATCACCCGAGCCTTTATCGAAGGACGCTCTATCAACCTAGGCAATAAACAAACCGATCTCTACCATAAATTTATGGAGAAGTATGGGCTGAAGGTGAAGTAGGGGAAATAATTTTTATTTAATTTTTTATTAGTTGTGATAGTATCAAATGATACCAAAATTATCTATTTGATATTATTGATTTCTCAAGTTGATATATTTAACATAGTATTTTTTAATTATTTATTATTAATGAAAAAATTACATTTGACATTTAGAATTCGATATGAAGGTATCAATTTTATTAATCTATTTCTGTACATAAAATACTTAGTTTTACACCCCCATGAACCCTAATCCGCATTCTGAAGATCATCCTTTTATTTCACCTGAAGATATTCAGCAATGCATCGCTTTATTGAATCATCTGCTAGCGCATACGGAAGATATGTATCAGATACCTGCGGATAAGCGCATGGAGCTCATCGTAGCAGCGGGCAAGCTCTCCCGACCGAGCAGAGAGGATTTTAAAAAACAGAAAAAGGACGCCAAGGCGCTGCTGAAACGCAAACAAGAAACCCGAGACAGAACAGCACGAAAAGATACGGGCATTCGCACAGCTAGGGAAGCTAGTATTTTTATAGCGCCGAAAATTTTAGGTACGGAAGAACTCTCCCAAAAAAGTCAGCGAGAACTGACCAAGCCTCAGCTCTGCTATATCTGCAAGTCTGAATATACGACCATGCATCACTTCTATGACACTATGTGCCCTGACTGTGGTGATTTTAACTATGCGAAGCGATTTCAGCTGGCAGATGTGTCGGGTCAGATAGCCGTGGTAACGGGCTCTCGCCTGAAAATAGGCTATCATATCTGTCTGCTCCTTTTGAGGGGCGGTGCCACCGTTATAGCTACCACTCGTTTTCCCATAGATTCTGCCCTTCGATTTTCGAAGGAAGAGGATTTCGCTGACTGGGGACATCGGCTAAAAATACATGGATTGGATCTTAGACATATACCGAGTGTAGAGATTTTCTGCAACTATATCGAGCAGAAGTATCAGCGACTGGATATCCTCATCAATAATGCTGCGCAGACCGTTCGCAGACCGTCTGGCTTCTACAGTCATCTCATGGCGAATGAAACTCAACCGATTCAAAGTCTCCCCACCGCGGTTCAGAATTTATTAGGAGACCACGATGCTTGTATCCGAAATTTATCTGCCCTCAATCATAAAACTTCCTCCACTGAAAATCTACCAGTGACCTGGCACGGTGCGGAACAGGGCATTGGCATTCGGGCATCGGCACAGCTATCCCAGATACCCTATAGTTTTGATAAAACGCTGGTGGAGAAAGAGGTATTTCCCGAAGGAGAACTCGATGCAGATCTACAACAGGTAGACCTCCGAAAGGTGAATAGCTGGCGTCTCAAACTAGGACAGATAGAAACCACCGAGATGATCGAAGTCCAACTGGTGAATTCGGTAGCGCCTTTTGTGCTCTGCAATAGACTATCAGAGCTGATGAAAACAGACCACACCGGTAAAAAACATATCGTGAATGTGACGGCTATGGAGGGTAAATTTTACACCAATTTCAAAGAAGATAGGCACCCGCATACGAATATGGCCAAAGCGGCGCTCAATATGCTGACCCATACTGCCGCAGGCACGCTAGCCAAAGACGGTATTTTCATGAATGCGGTGGATACAGGCTGGGTCACAGACGAAGATCCTGCCGAGCTAGCTAAAATGAAACAAGAAAAAATGGATTTTCATCCACCCCTTGACATCGTAGATGGTGCAGCGAGAGTCCTCGATCCCCTTTTTGATGGCATCAATACTGGGAAACATTGGTGTGGGAGGTTTTTAAAGGATTATAAGCCGATAAGCTGGTAGAGGACGGACTCATAAAAGATTTTAGTTAAAGGTATTCCTAGTTGAGTCGTCATTCCCTAAATTTATTTTTTTTGAATAGCAGACAAACTAAAAAAAATAAATCTACTTGATTATTCGCAATACTAAGCCAAGTCTTTTTTTCATCTTCTTACTTTTTTGTCTTAACACAAAAAAGTAACAAAAAAAGTCTCCCGTACGTACGGGACTACCAAACGAATTCTAAAATTATCTCTATCGTCGCTGAAAATTCTAATCGTCTCGTGCCTCGACCCGAATTTTCTACGCGCCTCAATCGTAATTTTTACGAACTCTTATTGGATGGGCGAACGCAGTACTCCTATATATCCGAACCTTCAAAGCAAATATAATATTCCATATATTCATAAAAAAAAGCTACCCGAGGGTAGCTTTTTTCGTAGTAGTACATAAAATAAATATTACTTCCCGCCTGCAGCAGCAGCCGCCGTTTGAGCACTTCTCAATGCTCTAGGGATAGAAATAGATATAATAGGAATAGCTGGGGCATTTAAGATTTCCCAACCATCTGTGATGATATCTCTTACTCTCAGCGACTTTCCTAGTTCTAGTGGCGTCACATCGACCTCTACAAATGTTGGGATATTATCCGCATCTGCTTTGATCTTGATTTTTCTCAGCTTGATTTCCAATTTACCACCCGCTTGCTGACCCTTAGAGAATCCTTTCGCTATGATAGGAATCTCTGTTTTCACTTTCTTTCCTGCTGTGAGCTCTTGAAAATCGATGTGCATCATACTGTCATTGACAGAGTGAAACTGAATTTCTTTTACAATAGCCTTTTTTACTTGGCCATCTATACTGATTTCAAATACCTTAAATTTATCTGTATAAATTCCTTTTTTCAAAGGGTTATATTCTACAGTAAAGGAGATATTCTCACCACCGCCGTATAGATTACATGGTACTAAATTGCCATTGCGCACTGCTTTGGTGGCTTTTTTCCCGATTTGCTCTCTTTTTTGAGCCTCTAATTTTACGATTTCCATTTATGATGATTTTAATGTGTTTTTAATAAATAAAGAGTGAATTGATTTGTACTGAAACGTACTTTCTATAGCACTGGCGAATAAATCTGCTACAGTGATTACTTTGATTTTACTGTGTTCTCTTTTTAGTGGAATGGTATCTGAAACGGCTAACTCTACTAAAGAAGAATTCTCCACATTCTCATAAGCCTTACCGCTCAATACTGGGTGGGTACACATAGCGCGAACGCTAATGGCTCCATGCTCCATGAGTAAATCAGCAGCCTTGCACAGGGTATTCCCTGTATCGATAATATCATCTACTAGAATGACGTTTTTGCCTTTGACATCTCCTATAAGGGTCATCTCCGCTACTTCGTTGTGCTTCTTTCTATACTTATCGCAGATGACCATTTCACAGTTAAACTGCTGCGCATAATATCGAGCTCGTTTCGTGCTTCCTACGTCTGGTGCTGCTATACAGAGATTGTCTAGGTTTAGACTACTCAGATAGGGAATAAATATAGATGATCCAAAGAGGTGATCTAAAGGAATATTGAAAAAACCTTGAATCTGATCTGCATGTACATCCATAGTCATGACTCTGCTAGCTCCGGCTACGGTGACTAAATCAGCTACAAGCTTAGATGCAATACTAACTCTCGGTCTATCTTTTCTATCCTGTCTGGCATAGCCATAATATGGCATCACCACTGTCACATACTTGGCAGAAGCTCTTTTACAAGCATCTGCGAGCATCAATAGCTCCATCAAATTATCTGACGGCTGAAAGGTAGATTGTATAATAAATACGTGATTTCCTCTGATAGAATCATTGATCACTGGTTGGAATTCGCCATCGCTAAATTGATTGACAGTCACATCACAAAGAGGGATGTTCATAATCTTAGCTATAGACTCCGAAAGAGTTCTAGAGCCGCGACCACTTATCAATTTTACTTCAGTTTCCTGCATAGTGTCCTTGCTATTCCGTTAAAGTTTTGCTTAGATTATTCAGCTGGAGTTTCTGCTGTTACTTCAGGAGTCGCAGCGTCTTCTGCTGGAGTCTCTACCGCTGCTTCCGCTTCTGGAGCATCTGTAGCTTCATCAGTTGCTTCTGCTACTTCTTCTGCTGGCTTAGCTGCTTCCTCTAGTTTTTTAGCATAGTCTTCTTTCTTCTTAGTTTCTTCTGCTAAATTAGCTGCTTTCTTAGCAGCTCTAGATTGCGCTATAGTCTCGATGTGAGCTTCTACTGTTTTTTCTTTAGCAGCTATCCACTCTTGCATTTTAGCTTCCATTTCAACTTCAGTCATTGCTCCTTTTCGCACACCTCTAGCCAAGTGTTTTTTGTAAAGAACCCCTTTATAAGAAAGGATTCTAGCACAGGTATCGGAAGGTTCTGCACCTTTCATTACCCATTCAAACGCTTTGTCAAAGTCAATGTTAATTGTGGCAGGAACTGTCAGTGGGTTGTAATCACCGATTCTATCGATGAATCTTCCGTCTCTTCGTGCTCTGCTGTCTGCTACTACGATGTAGTAATACGGTCTCTTGCTTCTACCGTGTCTTTGTAATCTAATTTTTGTTGCCATTTAACTTGAAAATTAATTAAAAGTTAGTTAATAAATAAATTTAGGAGTGCAAAGGTAAGGAATTTAAATTAAAAAGTATTGGAAATTAGACAATTATTGGCGGCATGGGGATAGATTCTATTCTCTTTTCCCGAAACCAGACACTTACTATATGATTTTCATACAATTAACGTTTAATCTAGCCGGTAAGATATCTGTTTAGCGCTATCAAATAAGTATTTCAAAGAGTCCACTTTTCTATGATAAAAAAAGATTCTACACCCTGATAGAGAATCGCTAAAATAGAAATTGCCATCGTTCGAATCTATATTCTGTTTAGTATAGAATTGAGGTAGCACATCTTTGTACCAAGAATTTATAGGATTCAATGTTTTGCCATATAACTTTTTATCTGTGTAATATAAGGTTTGAGCCCGACCATATGGATGCTGAATCGACTTCTGAAAATTATACAGATAATCATGAACAACTGGCACTAGAATAAGATTATTCAAGCCTTTGGATTGTTCAGCCAATTTTTCATTCAAGGAAATGGTATATCCGCATGAATTGTAATGCTGAAAAACGATAAGGTCTTTTTTATGTTTACTCCGCACCAAAGCTTTCAAATGATCTGGATTGAATTTCTCTAGTTTTATGCTATCTACTTCCCAGTAATCACTTGATTGATAGCCTAGTTGCGATTTTTTAGAGGGTATGATATAACTGCATGATAAGATAGTGCTAAAAAGGATAATAAACAACCCTTTAGCTAAGAACATCCTATGTAGCTTCATCAAACAATTCCTTTGAGAATAGTATGCTTTAAGACAAACTGAAAAATCATTAAAATAAACGCTGAAAGAAGCCACGGGAGGTATAACTCCGTCTTTTTATGCATCGCATTTTTTTCTATTTCTATCGTTTCTAAACGATTGATTTGGTCATAGATTTCCTTCAATCTAGCCGTAGAGCCTGCTCTAAAATAAATACCCCCTGTGCTTTTAGATATGGCACTCATAAGAGTTTCATCTATGCCTAGAATATTGCCTCGAGGAGTACCGACACCTATGGTATAGACTTTGACATTGAAATTTCTTGCTATCTCTACCGCTGTCATTGGATCTATCTTACCCGCAGTATTGACTCCATCCGTCAGAAGAATGCAGACCTTACTTTTCGCATTGCTATTTTTCAATACACGGACGGAAGTAGCCAGTCCCATGCCGATAGCGGTGCCATCTTCCATAAGGCCATCTTGTATGGCACTGATTTGCTTCTGGACTACATTATGGTCTATAGTAGGTGGGCACTGGGTGAAACTCTCTCCTGCGAAAACCACCACGCCTATTCTGTCATTCGGACGCTTGGATACAAACTCCGCTGCTACAGACTTCGCCGCCTCCAATCGATTCGGACTAAAATCTTTTTCGAGCATACTGGTAGATACATCTATAGCCATGACGATATCGATTCCTTTGGTATACGCTTTTTCCTTGGTAAAGCTCCCTTGGGGACGAGCTATACCTATAACTATGAGTACTGCTATTAGCATGCTGATGTAGGGCATTAATTTTTGCAAAATGACTTTCCATGATTTAGACTTAAAATCAAAAAAAGAAGATACGTGCAATTGAACCCTTGTCTTGCCTTTCATTAGGCAATTATAAATAAACATGATAATCGGTATGATCAATAAAAACCATGCCCAAGGATTGCCATAAGTTACATCTAATAATATCATAGCTTACTCACCATTTAGTTCTATATCGGACACATCCATTATTCGCTCCCTTACCTCTTGAAAATATTCCACATCCACAGGAATTGTGTATTTATTATATGCTTTGTCTGTGAGGACCAGCTGTCCTTTTTTATTGAGATTGCTTTCGATGATATCCTTAAATAAAATGGATTTTTGAGAGGATTTCTCTTTCAATATAATAGAATTATAATCAAAAATCACCCAATATGCACGCATTTTAGCTCTCAAGGCGTATACTGCAATAAGCGTGAGCAGGACCCCTAGCAATACATACCATACAAAAAACATATAGGTACTATTGGCCAGAAGACCAAGTATGTAATTGATAGGTATACTATAGGATAAAATGATAGTAGCGGAAAGTGCCAATAAAGTAGCAATCAATCCGTATACCATGGCGCGGAATGATGCCTGGTTGATAGCTATAACTTTATATCCATATTTATTCTGTGCATAAAAACGCTTGACGTGAAGGGCATTCGTGCGCTTATTGACATCATTACTCAATTGGGTAGATTGGACAAACTTGTAGGCCATTTTCATAATAGCTAAATGCATCTCCCCTTCATGTTTTTCTTGAGCAAATTTAGCTAGATCTGATTTAATCAAAATCTCATCCATATCTTGAATAATATAGTCTGGCAATTGAATTTCATTCATACTGCGCATGAGCTGATGGCTAGTCTGCTCTAGGGCTTTGATGCCAAATCGCTTCTCGATATAGGCTCGTAAAATATCGGAAATACGGTCGTAATAATCCTTGATATTACCTCGTTGCCATAGATTTTCGGTCTCTACTAGCTTGAGTGCGGTGAGCGCCTCTACATGCGGAGGATCTGTTGGTTTTTCTCTATCAAACAAGTTTTCCTTACGGATAAATCGAATATAGATAAAATACAAAATAAGTACGAGACCTAGTAATATGAAACTAACAAAGAGATAGCTGTATACTTCATCTTTCGATAACGGCAGCAGGATGATATCTTTGATCGGCTTAATATCTTTGGCACTATCTATATTAGGAGAAGTAACCTGAATCTGAATAGGGTTAGTTCTATATATATCTATAGGGCCATTTCTAAAGACTAATGGAGGAAATGTCTGTACACTATCTTCAAAGCAAGTAATCTTATAACTATGAGAAACCACCACATCATTCCCACTAAAAAAGGTATCAATTTTTGACAATTCTACCAGTCGGAAATTTCCCATGCTCGTATCATTGATAAGAGGGAATAGGGTATTGGAAAGTCCTTTGTTCTTAAACTTCAATTCTAGCTCCATGTGATCTCCTATCATAATCTGATTAGGAGATAATGCTATACTAGCCTCCTGAGACCATCCGCAGTGGACAATAGCTAAAAGAAAGGCTAGTAGACTATTTTTATAACTGAAATTCATATTAAATTGAACACGCAAATTTATATTTTAAAAAGGTTAAATGATACAATTAGATTTAAAAGAAATTTAAATTTATTGATTTTTAACCCTAATAATTTAGGAAAATGTGCTCTTCTAGTGATTAAAGTGTCGTACCCCAGTCATGACCATGGTCATTTGATGGGCATTGCAGTAATCTATACTATCCTGATCTTTCACACTACCCCCCGGCTGAGCCACAGCTGTAATACCCGCCTTGTCCGCTATCTCTACGCAGTCTGCAAATGGGAAGAAGGCATCGCTTGCCATAATAGCACCTTTAAGATCAAATCCAAATTCAGTCGCTTTGTGTATAGCATGCTCTAAGGCATCAATTCTAGATACCTGACCGCAGCCCATACCTATCAGTTGCAGATTTTTCACCAAAGCGATACCATTTGATTTTAAATGCTTCACTGCCTTAATACCAAATTCGAGGTCTAACATTTGAGCTTGGTTTAGACTAGCCTCTGTAGCCAGTTTCCATTCTTTTCGTGTCTCTATACTTTTATCGTCTTCTTGCATAAGTCTACCATTGAGGGCCGATCGTATCTTAATTTCATAGGTTGGATTTTCTTTGATCCGCAGTATGATTCTATTTCTCTTAGACTTTAAAATATCTAGTGCGGCCTCCGAATATGAAGGCGCTAAAATAATTTCAAAAAACAAGGTGTTGATCTCTTTGGCCGCATCCTCATCGATTTCTATATTAGATATGAGTACTCCTCCAAAGGCACTTTTAGGATCGCAGGCCAAAGCCGCTATATAGGCTTCTGTGATATTGGCTCTCGTAGCCAATCCACAGGAGTTATTGTGCTTCATGATGGCGAAGGTAGGCTCAGAAAAATCTTGAATCAGTCTGCAGGCTGCATCTATATCTAAGATATTATTATAACTCACTTCCTTGCCATTGAGTTTTTCAAATAGACGATTAAAATCTCCTTCAAACCAACCTCGTTGATGCGGGTTCTCACCGTATCTCAGGGGCATAGTAGAGACATTAAGAAAATAATTGGCTATGGCTCTATCATACTGCGCCACCGTTTCAAATGCCGCTGCAGCAAAAGCCCTTCGCTCTCCTCTAGACGTGGAGCCTCCTGATTTTTCTAGAATATCGTATAGCTTAGTATAGTCATTTGGCTGGGCTATACAAACCACATCATTGAAATTTTTCGCGGCCGCCCGAATGAGCGTCACCCCGCCTATATCTATTTTTTCTATTAACGCTTGTTCCTCTGCATTTTTCGCTAGATACTCCTCGAATGGATAGAGATTGCAGATCATAAGGTCGAAGAATGGCAGATTATGAGCCGCCATCGTATCAATATCGCTGACAAGTTCTGTGCGGGCCAGAAGACCCCCGAATATAGATGGGTGCAGCGTCTTGACTCTACCGCCTAATATCTCAGGAAATCCTGTAAGGCTATCTATCTGCACGCAAGGCAATCCTAAGTCAGTAATGAATTGATAAGTGCCTCCAGTGGAATAAAGTTCTACGCCCTGCGAATGAAGCAGTGTCACTAATTTATCCAATCCATCTTTATAATAAACGGATAGAATTGCTTTTTTTATAGTCTTAGTTTGTATGGACATTTCTATCGAATGATTTATATTTATCTTCTCTTAGGATTTTCATAGGTTGGAGAATCCTTGGTTTCCAGTTTCATAAACTTGGTCTGAGGCATCTGTGCGGCTATTGGCTCCAGTAGTTCTCTCTTAATATCATTGTAGCTGAGATCTACAAATTTTAGTTGTTTCATCGCCTGAATGCTAGCCAATAATTCAGTCGCATTAATTTCTGGATTGTGGCTTATGTTGAAGTTTTCTAGTTTAGTAAGCTTAGCTATAGAGCCTGCTATGCGTTTGATCTCATTTGATTTTATATTGAGGGATCTCAATTCTATTAGATTCTCTATACTCTCTGGAATTTCTTGAAGTAAAGCACCCATCAAATTTAAATCTTCCAATTTAGCCAAGTCAAACCAAAATCTATCTGGCAAGATTTCATAAACTTGGTCCTTAAGAGATAGTTTCTTTAGATTTTTACATCGTGCTAGAGAAGGAGGTATTTTATTGATTTTTTCTGTATAGGGCGCGTAGAAATTAGCTTCTAGCATTAGAGTTTCCAATGACATCGCTAGAAGACCAATGTCACTCGGAAATTCATTGATTTTATTATAACTCAGATCTAGATAATTTACAGAAGGTATAGATCGAAAGACAGAAGGAAAAACTGTGAACTTATTCCAGCTGAGGTCGATATAACTCAGATTGCTTAGCTGTGAAAATGAAGCGGGCAATGAGGTGAGCTGACACATTCTCAAATCTAATTTTCTAAGATTCTTGCAGTTTCCTATACTAGTCGGAAGTTCTGCTAGAGGGCTCACTTCTTTATGGGAAATTCCTGCACCTAGATATAATTCTTCGAGTAGAGTTAAATTTCCAATCTCAGTCTGAACTTTTTTGATTGGATTATTAGTCAATATAAGCTTTTTAAGACGAGTCATAGTGCCGATTTCTGCGCCTAATTCCGATAGATTGCAATCGGAGAGGTCTAGTTCTTCTAGATTTGGTATAGAGGACAGGGTCGAGAAAATCTGCCTTGAGTTAAGTTTACTATTCTTGGCTAAATCTATGACTTTTAATTTGACCATGGTTCCCAAATTGGTAGGAAGTGCCTCTACACTATTATGACTGAGGTCTAAAACTTCAATCTGACTCAGTTGAGCGAGATTTTCACCTAGGTTTACTAATTTGCACCCACTAATTTTCACTTTCTTCAGACTGGATAGTTTAGATAAAATCTTGGCGGCATTATCTAAATCGATATAGGGATTATTGTGAAGATTAATAAATTCTAGCGAGGGCATTCTGGCGAGTCCCTCTGGCAATTCATTGAGTTTATTTCCGTTTAAGTCTAATACTTTCAGTCGTCTCAGGAGAGAAATATTATTCGGCAATGCCGTCTTCTCTGAATAAAGAATCTGTAACTCGGTCAATAAGGGTAAATCTTTTAGCTGTTCAAATAGAGCTTCTAAATGAACGGACTGGCAGCGACGAAGTGTCAAGATCTTTAGATTTTTGAATTTTCGAACTGACCCTGGGAAAACAGAAAGCGCAGAAGACTGAATCGTCAGGTGGGTAAAGGTATCTGCAAACGGTTCGATCGATTCAAAATAGGCTAAGGTCTCATTCAACTGAATAGAGTCATTTTTTAACTTAATCTCCTTTAGCTTTCTGAAATATTCTGTAGTACTGAAATTACGCTCAAATTCATCGCGTTTTTTCTGCATGGAGTCTTCAAATCTTTGTTGCTTAAGCTCCATTGGAGTCATTTCGCTCGTATTCGTCCCGCGCTGCGCAGATGCACCTGCAGTTATGACAAGAAATAAGAGCCAAAAAATCAATTTATACATAGGTGTCTGATTAAACACCGCAAAACTAGTCCTAAAAAATTTAACTAAACTCGGGAGATATCAACTATGGTTGAACATAAAATTCCCTGCTAGCCACAGAAGTATTATAGGCTTTATCATAGACTGTGACATAGAGCCGCAGCTTCTGCACCCCTCCGAAGCCACCGAAAATTACATTACTATTATGCTCTAATTCTTTGCCGCCAGCAAATCGCCCTCCTGTCTCATATTTAAAATCAAGATCGTCTTTAATGACAAAACTGTAATGAGATAAATCAATGTTATCTTTCAATTTAAACTTCAGAAATAGACCGTCTGTGCCTACAGAAAACGTATCTTCACCCTTGGGAGTTATGAACTCTATTTTGGGCGACTCTTTATCTACCTCTTTACCGCATGAAATCATAACACACAGTAAATAAAACGCTAAAACAAACCTTATCATGACAATAATATAAACAAAACAAATATAAATGATTTTCGATTATCCCCTTTAATATTTAATGAAATCAGGACAACTAACCTTGTTGATTTAAAAATTAAACCTATAAAAGCCCATTAACCCTTAAATTTGTTGACTAAAAAATTAAATATATGACCAATACAGCTCAAAAAAACGCTGAGCAAGCACAAGACTTTTTACCTCTTTTAGGTACTGACTATATCGAATTCTATGTGGGCAATGCCAAGCAAGCTGCTTACTTTTATCAAGCGGCTTTTGGATTTGAGCTAGTAGCCTACGCCGGTCCTGAGACCGGTATAAGAGATAGAGCATCTTACGTACTTCAACAAAATAAATTGCGATTTGTTTTGACTACTTCCATGGATCCGGATTCTGAGATATCTCAGCATTGCAAACTCCATGGAGATGGTGTAAAAGTGCTGGCACTGTGGGTAGATGACGCCACCAAAAGCTATGAAGAGACTGTAGCTAGAGGCGGAGTGGGTGTTCACCCTCCCAAGTCAATTAAAGACGAAAACGGCGAAGTCATCACGGCCTCAATTAAGACCTATGGCGATACGCTTCACACCTTCGTAGAAAGAAAGAACTATACCGGCACATTTATGCCAGGGTTCAAACCGATGAAAAGCAAAATGAAGACGACGTCTGTAGGACTAAAATATGTAGACCACTGCGTGGGCAATGTAGAGCTAGGTAAAATGGATGAGTGGGTAGGATTCTACGAAAAAGTGATGGGATTTAGTCTCCTTGCTACATTCGATGACAAAGATATATCCACCGAATACACGGCCTTAATGTCAAAAGTAGTGACCAATGGGAATGGCTATATTAAGTTTCCACTGAATGAACCCGCAGATGGAAAGAAAAAATCACAAATAGAGGAATATCTAGATTTCTACAGAGGTCCAGGCGTACAGCATATAGCCATTGCTACGGACAATATCATAGAGACCGTAACAGAGCTAAGAAATAGAGGCGTTGAATTCCTATACGTTCCAGATAACTATTACGATGATGTATTGGACAGAGTGGGTTCGATTCAAGAAGAATTTGAGCCACTTAGAAAACTAAATATCCTCATCGACAGAGATGAAGAGGGATATTTATTACAGATATTTACCAAACCATTAGAAGATAGACCTACGCTTTTCTTTGAAATTATTCAGAGACGAGGTGCTAAATCTTTTGGCAAAGGAAACTTCAAAGCGCTATTCGAATCTATCGAAAGAGAGCAGGAGCTGAGAGGGAATCTTTGATAATATTTATGTTGGAAGTTTTAAATGATTAGTTTTCGTATCTTAACACTTAAAATTTAAAACTTCCTCTACCCCCAAAACGCATAACCTACAAATATAGCGATAATCAAGGCGGCGAAATCAGCTGCCAGACCGCAGAAAAGTGCATAGCGACTATTTTTTATCCCTACACTTCCGAAATAAACGGCTAGAATATAAAATGTAGTTTCCGTGCCGCCTTGCACAATGCAAGCCACTTTGGATACGAAACTTTCTACGCCATTCGCTTTCATCACATCGACTAAAATACCACGAGCACCACTGCCACTGAGTGGCTTCATAAGACCCACTGGCAATGCCTCCACGAATCTAGTATCTAATCCTGTCATAGCTACTAGATTTCGTATGCCATTCATTAGATATTCTAGGCAGCCAGAAGTGCGAAACACACTCACCGCAAATAGCATTACCACTAAATAAGGTGCTATGGAAATCACTAACTGAAATCCATCTTTCCCTCCTTCGACGAAGGCATCGTACATATTGATCTTTTTGTAAAATCCGGAAAATATAAAGGTCATAATCATAGCTAAAATAATGAAACTACCAATATATCCAATCGAAGTACCGAGTCCTGTCATAGCTGCACCGTTCATTCTGGATAGAGCAACTATCATAATCGCACCCAATCCAAACATAGCTATTATCGGCCAGCGCAATAAGTTGATTTTTTGAAACCAAGCCACGCATAAAAACGCTACCAAAAATCCAAAATAAGTCACCATCAAGGTAGGGATAAATATGTCTGCTCCGTTGAAGCCAACCAAGCCTTGTTCTATAGCCATAGACTGTCGTAAGGCAATCACTGAGGTAGGAATGATCGTCACGCCTGCTGTATTTAAAACCAAAAACATGAGCTGCGCATCAGAAGCAGTTTCCTTTTCTTTATTCAATTCCTGCAAATCACGCATAGCCTGAAGTCCAAGTGGAGTAGCGGCATTGTCTAGCCCTAGCATATTAGCAGAAAAATTCATAGACAGTGAACTTAAGGATTTATCTCCTGCTGGAACACTCGGATATATGGCTCTAAAAAATGGAGACATAACTCTAGCCAATAGATTTAATAAGCCTGCCTTCTCTCCTATTTTCATAATCCCCATCCAGAAGGTCATGATACCTGCTAGCCCAAGACATATTTCAAAACTCGTCTTCGAACTATCAAAAATCCCCGTCAACATTTTTTGAAAAATTTCAGCATTCCCCGTCGTTAAATACTGACCAATAGCTACGATAAAACCTATAATAATAAGCAATGCCCAGGTGTAGTTTAGTGCCATATTGTCTATTTATTTAATTAGTTTTCTAAAAACATAGTTTGAATTTTCTCTCAGTTCTTTAAACAATTCTAAATACTCTAATTGCACGAGGAGATATTTTTTAGCATCTTCATTATATTCAAGATTTTCTCCTATAGCCTGTCGCGTAATAGTCATTATCTGCTTCCCTAGCTTTTCGAGATAAGCTATTTTCACTTGCTGTAGGATTTGGTCTACCTCTATTCGATAGTTTTCTCCATACTGCTTTATCTTCAGGTTTTTATTTTTCTTATTTTTATTCCAGTCCATGAGACTCTCTGCATCCTGCTGACAATTGGCTATAGCAAAACTAGATATTTCCGCATCTGTATGATGGAGATAATGGACGAGAGGATAGGATTTTCCCTCTTCATAATTCTCTTTGATATGGTAAAATATTTTTTTACATATTTCAGATTCAAATTCAAAATTCACTATATACCTAGTAAAAATATATTGAACTACCGTCACGTCATCAAAGAATGGATTATCTAATTCCTGATTGGTCTCAATGGGTTTATTGCCATGTTCCAGGAGAATTTTACAGAGTTCTTTTTCTACTGTGATTAGATTAGAACTATACTCACTGAGCTGCTCTATACTCTGCTCTATTTCTTCCAGATTGCTGGTGTATTCAGCTGCAAATTCCTCATTTCTACTAGAATCCATCTGCTGCTTTTTCCTACGCTGATTGATGACGCGCTGCGACTCTCTGCTCAGAAGCTCCTCTTCGATACCCATGAGAATCGCACATTCCTTGATATAGAAACTTCGTTTTATATTATCAGGTACCAGGCTAATGGTATGAATGATATCCTTCGTCAATTCTGCGCGCTTCAAAGGATCCTGTCCTGCCTCCTCCCTATAGAGTTTGGCTTTGAAGGTGACGATGTCAGACGACTGTTTTTGAATATACTCTTTCAGTGCTTCTCCTCCAAATTCTCTCACAAAAGAATCTGGATCATGTCCTTCTTTTAGCAAAGTAAGATTGACATTGAGGCCTGACTCTAAGGCGAGATCTGTACCTCGGAGTGCAGCTTTAATACCTGCTTTATCCCCATCATAGAGTATATGAAGATTTTCTGTAAACCGTCGAATAAGTTTAAGCTGCTCAATAGTGAGCGCCGTACCTGAAGAGGCCACTGCGTTTTCTACCCCAGCCTGATAGAGTGATATCACATCGGTATAGCCCTCTACCAGTATGCAATAGTTTTCCTTTGGTATTGCTCGCTTGGCCAGGTGCATACCATAGAGCACATGACTCTTATGATATATTTCACTCTCAGGACTATTGATATACTTCGCCGTCTTATCCGCATTGCCCATCACTCGACCACCAAAGCCTATGACCTTGCCAGATAGATTATGAATGGGAAAAATAATGCGACCGCGAAAAAAATCTCTCCAGCTCTCATCTTCGTATTTTTTAGCTAGACCTAGCTTCACTATATAGTCTTCTTTAAAGCCATCTCGCTTGAGATTTTTATAGAGTTCATCTCGCATATCTAGACAGTAGCCTAGCTGAAAATCACGTATAGTCTTTTCAGAAAAGCCCCTTTCTTTGAAATATGAAAGAGCTAGCGTCTTTCCGATTTCAGTATCATGGAGATTGGCTTGAAAATATTTATTGGCATATTCATTTAGAATAAAAAGGGATTCCCGTTCTTGACTCTTTTGAATCTCCTCTCCACTAGCCTCAGTTTCTTCTAGTGTTATATTATATTTCTTAGCTAGATGTCGTATAGCTTCTATATAACTAATATTCTCATGCTCCATTAGAAAGGTGACACTATTTCCTGATTTACCGCAGCCGAAGCACTTATAAATACCCTTAGTTGGGGATATAGTAAATGATGGTGTCTTCTCATCGTGAAAAGGACAATTGGCAAGAAGATTGGTGCCACGCCGCTTGAGATTCAGAAAATCTCCGAGCACCTCGTCTACTCGCATGGTATCCATGACCTGCTGTATGGAACTATTTTTTATCACCGATTATATCATTCATTCTATCTATTCAAACAAATATAGCTGCTTGGACAATTTCTTCAGTCTAAAAGTTTTCCTGTGGATAGGTGAATAACCCAATTTTTCTATAGCAGCTATATGGTCTGCACTGGCATAACCTTTATTTTTATCAAGGGAATAGTCTGGAAAATCCACATGTAGCGATCGCATCAGGTCATCTCTATGCGTCTTAGCCAGAATAGCGGCGGCAGCTATGCTTTGATAAATTCCATCTCCGCGAATGATGCAATAGTGAGGAATAGACTTATAGGGTTTGAAGCGATTTCCATCTATGAGGAGCACATCCACTTTCATTTTTATCTGATCAATGGCTCTATGCATTGCCAAAAAAGAAGCTTGGAGGATATTAATCTCATCTATTTCCTCATGACTTACGATACCTATGCCATAAGCTAGGGCATTTTGCATAATATCATGGCGCAATTGTTCCCGCAGTTTTGCAGACAACTTCTTACTATCATCTAAGGCGGAATTAGAATAATCCTCTGGCAATAGAACTGCCGATGCTACCACAGGACCCGCTAGACAGCCTCTGCCAGCCTCATCACAACCTACTTGATGTTTATATTCGCCGTCGTGCCTGGCTATTAGCATGATTAAAGATATTTAAATCTATTCAACCTATTTCTACAACTCAAAGAAGGCGCCAATTAACATTCCCCATTTTCTGGTAGTTGGTTTATCGTGCTGCGTCAATCTCCAGATACTATGTATTTCGAAAAATTTGAATACATTGGAAATACCGAAACCCGTCTCCATATAGATGCTTTCTGGTGCACTCATCTGATTTGGTATACGGAAATAATTGCGATTGTTATCTTCGATAGAACCTACAGCTGCGCGGAAATAAACATTCTCTCTCCATCCTAGTTTTTTTAGTAATGGGATTTTATTGAAAAAGTATCCTTGAAAATGTTGTGACATGAAGAGCTGCGCATACATATCCGCACTATATTCCGTTTCATTCATTAGGAAAAATCGATTGACATCTTTTATCAATCCGTTATTACCTCCGAACTGTTCGATATCGATATAAGGAACCCGTCCGAATATTTTACCTGCTGTCAAATTATATCTAAACTGACCGAATACATATGGGACTTGCTGTCTAGCTGTAGCGCGCATTTTCAAGAAGCTATAATCTGAGTTCAAGAAGCCCTTGAGACCAATGGATGAACCTACCTCAAAAATAGGTCGAATACTTTTCAATCTAATACGCTTAAATGGATTTCTAAATACGGGTTCTTTCATCGCAAATCTATAGGATGCATTGATTCGAAACGTATTGAGTTTATCCCTTGGTACGATAGAACCATCCGCCATGATTTCATCAAATTTAAAGAATGAATTAGAAAAGAATGAAGTATTTTCAATACCTAGCTGAGTTTCCTCCCCTCGCTTCCACTCCTTGACCCAGTTAATTCTAATCTGATCTTTCAACACAATATCTCTAATTCTATTGCCCGGCTTGCGAAATACAGACATGATGATATTATCAAAATCTAATATAGATTCTGCGTCTCCCATACGCTGATAATCATGCATGACACTGACCGTCAATTGATGAAACAAAAGATTTTTAGAAGGTAGATTAAAAAAACTCTCAAATCCATATTTTAATAATCCATCCTCAGTGCCATATGCTATATGACCACCGATATTAAATCGTTTAAATGAATCAAAGACCATTCTAGCTCCTAATCTCAATCTAGTGCCTTCATATTCATTCCAGCTTACGAATTTATAAGCACGGCCTATTTCCCAGTTCGCTGGAGGAATAGGAAAAAATGCAGTGGTACCTACGCGGCCAAAATAATAGAGTGTTTTATATTGTCTAGATCTTCTGAATGTATCTGTGCGCTTATAAATACCCGCTTCAAAATCGCTCAATTTCTCGCCTCTGGAAGCTATCCAGAATGAATCGGTTCTCTTATTATATCCTTGAAGTCTTATCACCTCATCTCCTTGGAATATATCGTCTGAAATAAGCTGATTGACAATATGATTAGATTGAATATCTGTCTGTCTAAACCGCACCTTTATTCGCTTTTTAGATTTAGAAATGGCCAAGGCGACATCTTTTTCGTCTCTATTTCTAAGCCATTTACCCTCCACTTTTTTAAACGATTGTGCTATAGCGAAGTGATTCACCCAGTTAATATTCGCACGCTTATCAAGATACATCTGAATATCTTTGATAGCCCATGAACCTTCTTCTACAACAAATTTTCCAGTAAAACCAAAATCTTCTTTGCTAATAGGAGCGAAAGACATTTGATAATTTTTTACACCCTCCACCTCGAAACTATCATCTACATAGTAGCGATAGAATAAAAGTGCGGATGTAGCAGCTGGTCCTGCGAGTGATTTATTAGCTATGATTAGTTGATTGTCATATACGTTATAGTCTTCGAACGACTGCTCAACTAAGGCGTAAATACTTTCATTATCGAATAGTTTTGTATCATTGACCCCTATGACTTCAGTATGAGTTTTCTTGCCTTTTTGAAATACTTTGGCAGAGGTCTCTCTAAGCAATATAGGACTATAGCGCTCACCGTCTGGTGTTACTGATTGATACTTTAGAAGATACTCTATAGGCTTAGTTAAAAAATTACTTCCGATGAGACTATCTATATTCGCTACAGAGAGCTCAAACTTAGAATACTTATCATACTGCACAGACTCTAACGCGCTCGGTTTATTTTTATCCTTATTCTTAATGACATTTCTAATAATTCGAATGGCTAAGGTATCTTTGACCATTTTTCGGGAACCCTTTATATCTACCGTTTGTTTCTTTCTTGATTTTTCTGCCAAGAGTATATCTGTTTTGAAATCAGATCCGTAGATTTTCACTTCCTTGGTTTCATATCCTAAATAAGAAATAAAAACTACAGTCTCCTCTTTTGGAGACCTAATAGTGAAATTTCCATAGTTATCAGATTTGGCACCTATTTTCTTTCCTGCAAAATAAATAGTACAGTAAGGCAGTGGAGCCTTAGTCTTAGCATCCAATATGCGACCTTTTACCATAGTCTGAGAAGATAAGACAAAGAAAACTGAAATAAAAATGAAAGTAGATCCTAGTTTTTTAAACGAAAACATAAATTTGTGATAAAAAGATGTAAATATAGGGATTACTATGCTCAACATAGTCATTTAATAAGATAAATAAACTTTTTTGTTATATAACAAATAACCAAACAATTTCTGGCAATCTATTAAAAGCGTACCAAGGTGGTGTAATTTTAGCTATAGATTTATTTTGGAATTAATCTAAGTGATCTATTTAGGCATATATTCTAATCGACTAGTTTTATCCAGACGCAGAAAATTAGCTATATGATTCTCTAAATCTTTTTTTCCTATGGAATGATAAATCTCTGCTATATATTTATGGATATCCATAACACTCCTAGCTTGATAAAATATAGCCATATTCTGCGCCAAGTGCGCGGTATTGTAATGATAAAAACTCCAATAAGAGAGTGCTTTGTTGTGCAATGTTTCGAATCTAGATTTTGTCAACCCATTTTCTATCAAATGTTTAAATGCTTTTTTTATAGCAAGATATACGTCCTCAAAGTCAGCACCTGAAAATAATTTGCCTTCAATAATCAATAAATTACAATGTATGTTATCCGTGGTATACGATGTGACATCTGTGCATAATTTAGAGTCTAAAATAAGTGCTTTGTATAGAAGTGATGATTCTCCATTGGTCAATAAATCACTCAGCATATCCGATAGGAAATAAGCTCGGCTAGCAAAATCTTCTATATGAAAAGCCAGATAAAAATGGGGTGTAGCAATATTAGATCTGATCAAGCGCTTATAACCTGTCGCTCTATCATTTCGGGTCATTTCTATCTCTGGTGCAGTATATAACGACTGCTGATTTGTCCTAAAAACCTGCTCCACGTCTGCGATAATAGTTTCATCATCCAATGCTGTAATAATAGTCAGAATAGCATTGGATGGTTGATAGAAGTTTTTGTAAAATCGCTTTAAGCTGGCCTTATCAATAGATGCTATATGAGCTAGATTCTTGCCAATCACAGGCCATTGATATGTATTTTTAAAGCATAGTTTTTGTAAATGGTGCCATACATCAGCCAAAGGTGGGTGAATAGATGTTTCTTTAAATTCTTCTTGTATGACACTGGACTGAAGCTGCACACTCTTAGTCTTAATAGACAAATGGCACATTCGATCCATTTCTATTTGCAAAACTCGTTTAAAATATCGATGAGGAAAAACCTCGTAATAGCATGTATAATCCTGCCCGGTAAAAGCATTATTCTCCGCCATCATAGTTTGGAGTTCCTCATCAAAATTAGGAAAGGCTTTACTACCCTCGAACATAATATGCTCTAAAAAATGAGCTAACCCTGTCTGACTCTTGTCTTCTTGAGCACTGCCGACCTTATATAAAATATTCAAAACCGTATTTTTCAATCGGACATCGGTATGGACTATAAGTTCTAAGCCATTGGCAAATCTAATATGACGCATAAAGTTAATGCTAGCAGTTTTGACCGCGTTCGCTAGCAATCTGCTTTATTCCCTCTATACAGAAATCAATTTCTTTTTCAGTATTGAATTTGGAGAAGCTAAAACGAACCACTTTAGAACCCTCAGGCAGCTGGAAGTGGGCTAGAACATGCGATGCTTTATTAGCTCCACTACTGCAAGCGCTCCCTCCGCTACACGCTATCCCTTTCATGTCTAGCTGAAATAAAAGCATCTCACTATCAAATTCTGGTGGAAAAACGGCAGAAACAATAGTACAAAGACTCTGGTCTAGCTCCGTAAGAAAACTCATAGTAGGGAAACTGGCTTTCAGTTTAGATATGAGCTTAGTGCGCAAATGATTCAAGTGATTGATATCTTGTGGTATATTAGCAGTTGCTAATTCCAAAGCTTTAGTCATCCCTACAATAGAGGCTAAATTTTCAGTACCACTTCTATTGCCACGCTCTTGCGAACCACCTGTTATAAAAGACTCTATTTGATTTGGCTGACGAATGAACATAAAACCGACCCCTTTAGGCCCATGAAACTTATGCGCTGAAGCTGAGGCGAAATCTACTTTTATTTCTTGGTAATTAATGGGCAAATGACCCATAGTCTGAACCATATCGCTATGCAAAAGGGCATGATATTTTTGACATAATTCGCTAATTGCTTTTAAATCATTGAGAACACCAACTTCATTATTCGCGTGCATCACAGATACCAAGACTTTTTTACTAACTGCAATCAAGTCTTTTTCTAGACTACCTAAATTAACGCTTCCGTTTGGATTTAGCTCTAAATATCGAACTGGTATATCGCTACAAATATGCTGAGAAGTCTGGAAAATAGAAGGGTGCTCGATAGGCGTCGTCCATATTTCGGAAATTTCTGCATTTCGAACTGCGCTGCGCAGTATGGTATTATTGCTCTCTGTGCCACATGAGGTAAAAAAAATCTCAGATGGCTTAGCCCCTAAGATTTTAGCTATGCTTCGTCTAGACTCTTCTAGCTGACCCTTCGCCTCTCTGCCATAGGAATGCGTGGAAGAAGGATTGCCGTATACGTCGCTAAGACATTTTGCCATTACCATGACCACTTCTGGATGAATAGGTGTAGTAGCTGCATTATCAAAAAAGACTCGAGTCATGAAAAGAAAAAAGAATAAAAAGAATACAAAAATAATGAAAATCTAATTGAATCTTAGCAGGATAATTAAGAATTACCTAGTTTTATATTAATAGCTTACTTACCTAGTTTAAAGAATACCCCCTAGTTTAAATGAAAATTAATAAAGAATAAAAGTTTAGATAAAATAATAAAGGTTTAGTGCGAATAGCAATCATAGTAGACTCTTCCTTCTATATTAATTAAATAGCCGAACTTAATCTGCCCAGTAAGAAAGAAGTCATAATTATCATGTCCGCGTATCTCTCCATCAGCGTGAGGAATTAAACCTGGATCAGACAAAGCTGAAACTAGAGTATACTTTGTTGGATTAGAAGTTTGATAAGCCGTTTGAAGATCTATTTTTTTAGGATAAACTGTACTGACATCATCAATATAATCAGTAAATGTATGATTGTAATTAAAATCTAAGGCTAATGAAACTCTGCGCGATGGAAAATACATTTTAAGGCCTGCATTAACAGGTATCAAAATATCTACCAACCGATACTTATTAGCATATCCAGCCATGCCCTGACCCTCTGTGCCCAATGGTTGTAATTCTACCTCGCTTCCATTGTACATTGTTTTTGGATTAAACTGAAAAAAACCTACCCCAAATCCCACATATGGAGATAAAAGAAGTTTACGCTTTAGCCATGATTTTTTATTTCTAAATGGTTCTATCTGCAGATCTAGAAAACCCGCGTTCACGGCAGTAAAAAAACTCAGGTTTCGCACATGTCTGCCATAGGCCTCAGAAGAAGGATCTTTTATCCCATTGTCGGAATCGTAACCTGCCAGATTGAGGTGATAACAATTGACTCCTATACTGAAAATTTTAGGAAAAAAATGGCGCGCTCCTAAAGATAAGCTAAACTTAAAGTTTTTCATATTAAGACTTTCACCAAATAAAGTTGCAGGACTATTTTTTAAGTTAGTAGTATTCAAATCCCCATAGTAATAGGCATAACCCACTCCTCCAGAAATTTCCATATTTTGAGAAAAGATATTGGATACTAATGCCAGAAAGAGAACTATTATGACGTTTTTTTTCATATAATTGATTTAAATTAAAATCATCTTCGATTTTTTCTGCGTCAAAGTTAACAAAATTTCAAATACAATCAGTTCTTTTTTAGTATTTTCATAGAAATAACGTCTTAACTTTAAAATGCATTTTTTTGAGAGATCTTGCAGCGGATGATTATAGCATAGAGGCCTCTTGGTAATAGTAGCTTTTTTCAGTTTGTTAGATATTATAATGTATGCTTTTTCCACGTTCAACACTGATGGGTTGAATCTGTATATAGTGATAAAGAGTTTATTCAAAGGGATTTCCCATTTAATAGCCTGATTAATTGACTTAAATTTCACTATATTTGCCGACGAATAAAATATGATCTTTTATTTAATCCTATCAATAAAGTCTGGAATATAGCATTTAATTTAGTTAAATTATGTAAAGCAGCATTGTTAGTTTATAACTTTAAGTGCTGATTTAAAATACCATTGATTAAAAAACACAACCTAATGAACAAAATTATATTCTTAATCTTAATTTTTACTTGTAAATCGAGCTTCAGTCAATTTCAAGAAATCACTGGTGGAGTTGGATTTTCCTATTATTATGGAGATTTAAACATAAATAACTCAGATAATGCTACTGCTTTGGTTGCAGAATTTTTTGAGTTGCAAAACACGAAAATGAGCTATTCTCTAGGATATAGATACAATTTTCAAAATTTTTTAAGTTTAGGATTCAGTTTCTACCATCTATACCTTTCTGGCTATGATTTTGACAATAAAGTTTCCGGAGCAACAGATGGGGACTTTGCACGAAAAATTAGAAATCTCAGTTTTTATACCTCAGTGAATGAAGCATTCGTTGACCTGCGTTTTGAACCATTTCGTTCTGACCGCAGTTGGAGTAAACTTAAATTGCATATCTCCCCTTATATAGGAGCGGGCATAGGTCTCTTTGCCTTTAATCCTAGATCCATGACGAATAATGGACGAGAAGTAGAGTTACAGCCGCTGGGAACAGAGGGTCAAGGTCTCGCAGGTTATGAACAGAAATACAATCTGATACAACTAGTAGTGCCGGTCAATATGGGCGTTCGATTGACTCCTAAGTCTCGAAAATATTCTTTCAGCCTTGACTTTAACTATAATTATACATTTACGGATTATTTAGATGATGTCAGTACAACCTATGCCAATCCGAATGATCTAAGAACTGCCTATCAAACATCAAACCCTAGCTTATACAATTTATTAGGTGAGATGAATGACAGACGTCCTGCAGCATATCAGCAACCTGATAAAAGAGGCAATAAAGAGAATAATGATTTTTTTATGACGGGTCAGGTTAAATTCAGTTATTTTATTTTTAACAATTTTGCTAAAACCCACTACAAATGCTGTGAGTTTTAAAAGCCAAGAATTATTACATTAAATCGCAAGGTCATTTCGTGAAAGGAAAGAAATGACCTTTTTTTTATATTTGCATATTAAATTATTTAAAAACAAAAAACATGTCTGCTACACAGTTTAGAATAGAGAAAGATACCATGGGCGAAGTTCATGTTCCTATTGAGAAGTATTATGGTGCTCAAACCCAGCGCTCTATTGAAAACTTTCCGATAGCTACAGATATATCTAGAATGCCTAAAGAGATTATACGCGCCTTTGCTTTTCTTAAAAAAGCTGCAGCAATTACCAATTGGGAGCTAGGGGTATTAGATATCGAAAAAAAGGAAGCTATTGGCGTAGTATGTGATGAAATATTGGAAGGACAGTGGGATAATGAATTTCCTCTAGTCGTATGGCAGACTGGATCTGGGACACAGTCTAATATGAATGTAAATGAAGTGATAGCAAATCGAGCTCATATCATAAATGGTGGAAAATTGGATGATAAAGAGAAATTTATTCATCCGAATAATGACGTCAATATGAGTCAAAGTAGTAACGACACCTTCCCTACAGCTATGCACATAGCGGCTTACGAGCTCATTACTTGTACTACTTTGCCAGGACTTAGAGACTTACAGAAGACCCTCGAGTATAAATCTAAGGACTTTAAAGATGTAGTAAAAATAGGTAGAACCCATTTCATGGATGCTACCCCCCTCACCCTAGGACAGGAATTTGGAGGATATGCTATGCAGATATCTAATGCCATAAAGGCCATAGAAAACACACTGCCTCACTTGACTGAACTAGCCTTAGGCGGCACAGCAGTAGGAACCGGACTGAATACTCCAAAAGGCTATTCAGAACTGGTAGCCAAGAATATCTCCATACTTACTAATCTGCCCTTCATTACTGCTCCAAACAAATTTGAGGCCTTAGCCGCGCACGATGCTATTGTAGAAACTCATGGAGCTTTAAAGACAGCTGCTGTATCACTAATGAAAATAGCTAATGATATCCGCATGCTATCTTCTGGACCGCGCGCAGGGATTGGAGAATTGTATATACCTGACAATGAGCCAGGCTCTTCTATTATGCCAGGAAAAGTGAATCCTACCCAGTGTGAAGCGTTGACTATGGTCTGTGCTCAAGTACTCGGTAATGATGTGGCGATAAATATCGGAGGCATGAGTGGGCATTTCGAATTAAATGTATTCAAACCGATGATGATTACCAATTTTATTCAATCCGCAAGGTTAATAGGTGATGCCTGCAGTGCCTTTAATGATAAATGTGCAAAAGGTATAGAGCCTATTCAAGCAAATATAGACCGCAATGTAAATAACTCTTTGATGCTAGTCACTGCACTCAATACGAAGATAGGGTATTACAAAGCTGCTGAAATAGCTCAGAAAGCACATAAAGAAGGAACTACCTTGAAGGAATCCGCTTTGGCTTTAGGATATGTGACCTCTGAGGAATTTGATATGTGGGTAGTACCAAGTGAAATGGTTTAATCATGACACTTTGAATTTCTCAAGCAACCATTTTTTTCTGCTATGTGATTAGCCGTTTCTAATTCCTTAGCAATTTTTTCTTTTTATTTGTGGGAGTCAAATATAGTCTTTCAATCATTCTATTAAAATTGAGATAGTTTATCTTATAGTTTTCAGATACTAACTTGCTTTTTTAATAAACTCATTGAAACTAGAGCATAGAGATTCAAATGCGTCTTTTTCATGAAATTCAAAATAATTTTTAAGAAGTAAATATCACATTATTGACCCGAACGACATTCACATGGCCCTTAAATTCCAATATAGCTCCCTTCAAACAAAATAAAGAGTTAATGCTTCGCCACTGCAGCACATGCTTTTTTTGAATTATTTAGCACAGAGCAGTGTTAAAACTAAACTATAGTTAATAATACTTAAAATGTATTTTTATCTGAAATAATAACATATTGAAATTCTATTAGTTGATTTTAATTTTCTTGTCAATATTAGAATTATAATAAGATATAAAGGTCTTTTATTTTATAGATTTGTGTTGTAAAAAATAGGATGTTATCTAAGTCTTGTGAATACGCTTTAAAATCGATATTATATATCACCAAACACTCTCAAAATCTGGAGCGTGTAGGTGCTAAAAAAATATCCGATGATTTAGATATTCCCTATCATTTTGCAGCTAAGTTGCTACAAATATTATCTAAGGCGGATATTATTAGTTCCCAGAAAGGACCGAATGGTGGTTTTTACTTAACCGCAGATAATCTAACACATTCCCTTGCTGATGTGGTTTTTGCTATCGATGGAAATAGCATTTTTGTTGATTGCATTTTAGGTCTTAAGACCTGCTCCGAAACTAGACCATGCCCTCTTCACTATGAATTTATAGATATCAAAGTAAAAATTGCTAAGGTATTTGAGGATACTACGTTAGATCAAATTCAGAGTAAATTATTATCTGGAGAATTTTATTTAAACAGCCTAAATAGCTCCTTTCAATACGAAAGAAAGAATAAATAAATTATGAAACCTATCACTAAAAAAATAATAAAACAATTTTTAATTTCTTTTCTAGTATGTGCAATAATATCTGGTGGTCTAAATTGCTTGAAAGAAGGTGAGTTTAAATTATCGAAATTTTTAATTCCAGGACTAATTTTTGGATTATTTATTGCTGTATACGCCTGGTATGAGCATAAAAAAAGTGAATCTCATAAGAAGAATCAATAGAAACAGGCAACCTTGTATTAAAGTATTTACTTCATCACCTTCCAAGTCTGCTCCCCTATCACCTTGCCCATGCGCTCGCCTTCTTTGAGTGCGGTCATAATATGAATACCTCCATAGAATCTAGAGATAGAAGCTTCATTAGCTGCCTGACGGAAGGAGGTAAAACTGCGCGGTTTCATGCCGAGCATGACCTGAGAGGAGTCCGTGAATCTTCCTATTTTAGGAAAAGAATAATCCAGAATCGTAGCTACAGCAGCGGATACCGTGCTATGTCCACTGGTATATTCTGGAAATGGAGGCGTCTCTATGAGAGGTTTAAAATCAGGATCTATGAGCCTATGAATGTAGGTCTCTGGACGTATGGTATTGAGTTTATATTTGACGTTCCAGCAATTGATAAATGCATCATAGGCAGCTACACATACTCGCGTATAAATAATAGATGCCTGCTCATTGCTCACTTTTCTTGTTCGTATATTTTGACCTGTGATTTTTAGCCAATGTCCGAGAGGACTAGGTTTCTTCTCTACATACATGGTGTGTCCTTTACTATGAGTGGTAGCAGGATTATCGTCCCAGTAGAGCGCGATGGTCTTCTCTGTAGAGGTTAGATTCTTTGATTTCTTATAGACCGAATCCATTAGCTTATAGCAACGTGAATTCTTATCCTCGTTATAATAATCGTGATGCTTAAACTTTAGAAAACTATCCGTAGGAAGGACAATTTGTCGCATCATATACCAGTTAGGCTCTAACCCGTTTTTATACTCTGGGGGTGTCTGCTGCCAAGCACCCGATGTATCTGAAAGCACATATCTCTGGAGGGTGCGCGTATAGCCATAGTTATCTCCTTTGCTCCATTCTACTATTTGCTTAGCTACCTCTTCCCCATAGGCTATGGAGTTTTTCACTATGACTTGATCCTTTTTAGCCCACAATTTTTCTTTTTCGGCGAGAAAGGCATTTAGATAGTCTTCTGTATAAATATAAGTCAATCCGGTTTTTACAAAAGCGACTGTAGCGGCTATATCATTGTCTAGCTTCTGACTAGGAGCCGATATAGGAGGGAGATGGGAAAACATAGAAAATGACTTTATAGCAGGATTTTGCTTAGCATAGACCTCATAGGCTGCTACATTGGCGCAGAGGTGTATTCGGCTGGCTACTGGCGGAGAGAATAGGTCGTCCATTATAGTCTTGATGAGAACCTGATTGGATTCTACCATAATATTTTGTGAGTAACTAGACATTAAGATGCTCAGTGCGAAAAAGAAAAGAAAATGTTTAGCCCACATAACTTAAATTTGTATATTATAATTAATTACAAAGATAATCAGAATGAAATTTTTTCTAGCCTTAATATTGGTATTTTGTGGCCTAGGCCACACTCCTCTCTATTCACAATTATTTTCTCTACTGCCCAAGGAACAAACAGGAATAGATTTCACTAATCATGTAGTTGAATCACGCTACTTGAACATATTTACCTATGAGTACCTCTTTAATGGATCTGGCACGTGTATAGGGGACATAAATAATGATGGACTGAATGATGTATTCTTTGCTGGGAATATGATGGCCAATAAACTCTATATCAATAAAGGGAGTTTGAAGTTTGAAGATATCAGTAAATCAGCTAATGTAGACAAGGGCGAAGGTTTCAATACCGGTGCCTGCATGATGGACGTGAATGGAGATGGCTGGCTAGATATCTATGTATGTAAGTCTGCTATAGCTAATGCGAAATATCGCACACACAATATGTATATAAACAATAAAAATAATACCTTTACTGATCGTGCCCCTGAAATGGGCCTTTCTGATAGCTCCTACAGTACGATGGCTTATTTTGCTGATTTTGACAATGATGACGATTTAGATTTGTTTCTACTCAATCACCCTTCAGCTATGGGAGAGGCGAAAAAAATTATCTTGACTTATGACAAGGACGGAAAATTAGTAACGAAAAAACCTGAGACCTATCAGTACATTTCTGATAGATTATTCATCAATGAGAATGGTAAATTTGTAGACAAATCAGAACAAGCGGGCATACAAGATAATTTCTTCGGACTAAGTGCTATGATAGGTGACTATAACTATGATGGCTACAATGATATCTTTGTAGCTAATGACTATACGGGCTACGATCGCTTATTTATCAATAATAAGAATAATAGTTTTACTGATTCAGGAGATTACTACCTGCCGCATTTTAGCTATAATTCTATGGGATCTAACTATGCGGATATGGATAATGATGGACTAGATGACCTATTCGTAGTAGATATGCTTCCAGAAGAAAACTATCGTCAGAAACAGTTTAGACAGACAATGGAGTATGACCAATATGCTAAATTAGTAAAGCATAATTATAAATCACAATTTGTCAAGAATGTCTTTCAAAAAAGAATTAAGAATAAAAAATTTGCTGACATATCCCACACCGTAGGTCTCGCTAATACAGATTGGAGCTGGGCACCGCTGATGGCAGATTTTGACAATAATGGACACAAAGATTTATACATCTCTAATGGATACTACCATGATTTCACAGATCAGGACTTCATGAAATACAAGCTAGACTCAATTAAAAAAATAGCGCTACTTGAAGATAATATAGAAAAATTGAGAAACATACTTGATAATGTACCGACGGTCCGCATCAATAATATCTACTTTGCCAATGAAGGGAATATGAAACTTATTCGCAATCCGCCCAATACAGGACTAGAGTATCCATCGGTCAGCAATAGCGCTGCCTATGGAGATCTAGACAATGACGGAGATCTAGAAATCATAGTTAGCAATATTAATCAAGAAGTCTTCGTATTTAAAAATAATCTGATAGAAAACAATGGCGGTAATTTCCTACGAATAAAATTAGTTTCTAAAAAAACACCTAATGCTATATACCGCGCTAAGATATATGTCGAGACTCCCGATGGCACCAAACAGTATTATCATACCTATCCTATCAGTGGGTATATGTCTAGCCATGAGCATATCACACATATAGGTCTAGCAAAAAATACGGTGGCCAAATTGCGTATAGAGTTTCCTGATAAAAAAGCTTTTTTTGAATTGCCTGCTAAGATAAATCAGCTGATGGAAATCAATATAGACGAGGCTCAATATCAGCCTATAGCGTCCACCGACCCTTTGCAACATCAGTTTGAAGATATTACTGCAAAGAGCACGGTCAATCATGTATGCAGAGAGAATGATTATATCGACTATAAACTAGAACCGCTCATCCCTCGTAAATTTTCATATGAAGGCCCTGCTATCGCCGTAGGTGACATCAATGGCGATAATTTAGAAGACTTTTTTGTAGGTGGAGCCAAAGATATCCTAGGCGGTTTTTTTATTCAGAACACTGATGGTGGTTTTACAAAACGATCTTATGATGCATTCATTAAAGATAAAATCTATGAGGATGTGCAAGCTGCATTTATTGATTTTGACAAGGACGGCGATTTAGACCTAATGGTAAGCTCAGGCGGGAATGACTATCCTAATGTATTGAAAAAATATCCTGTTAGATTGTATATAAATCAAAATTCAAATTTCACTCGTGCTGATAGCACTATTTTCCCTAATATATATGTCAGTTCTAAGGTGCTTGCTATAGAGGATTATAATAAAGATGGATGGGATGACCTATTTATTGGTGGCAGTATAGTCCCTGGGCATTATGGGAGAGTGCCTAATAGCTATCTCATGAAAAATATTGGGGGTAGATTCGTTATAGATGATTTCTCAAAACAAAATCCTAAGCTAGCGATGATCAATGATGCCAAGTGGATAGATATAGATAGAGATGGTTTTAAAGATTTATTAGTGGTAGGAGAGTGGACGGCACCTACTGTGTATAAAAATATCAATGGTTCGCTTCAAAACTTAAATCTCGGATTAGGAAATTTTAGAGGCTGGTGGCGCTCAATTACTTTAGCAGATATGAATGGAGACGGAATAAATGACATCATCCTTGGCAATTATGGAACCAATAGCCGCTACAAAGGTGATAAAAACTATCCGATGACCTGCTTGGTCAATGACTTTGACAAGAATGGATCTACGGATGTGATTGTAAGCACTTATTATAATGGTCAGAGCTATCCGCTGATGATTAGAGACAATGTGCTAGATCAAATGCCATTTCTCAAAAAGCGATTTAATCGGTATGAAAAATACTCTGCTACGACTACTTCTACCATATTCACTCCCGAAGAACTTAAAGGCAGCGATACGCTGGTTGCTAATTTTATGCAGAGCATGATTATTTACAATCTACCCAATGGCAAGTTTAGTGCTAAAACTCTTCCCTATGATGTGCAGACGTTTCCCCTCAATGCTGTTATCCCTTTTGACATCAATAAGGATGGCAAATTAGATCTACTACTAGGAGGTAACGACTACAATATAGAAATAGAAACTGGCAGGCTAGACGCGGGTCATGGAGTCATACTAGAGAATACACCAGATGGCAATTTTTCTGTAAATAACAGCAATAATTTCAATCTTAGCGGCGACGTCAAAGTCGTTAAACCGATCACCATAAAAGGTGAAAAGGCGCTATTAATTGGCCGAAATAATGAAGCTCTTCAAATTTTAAAACTACCAAAATAGACCATGCGATCTACCATAACACGACGCGAAATATTTAACTCGGCGCATAGACT
>Ga0222712_10000088_pt1 | contig 123035 bp, 105 predicted proteins | sample C33_657DmetaG_FD_165043 | JGI IMG/M metagenome (GOLD analysis project Ga0222712, IMG submission 165043) | Estuarine water microbial communities from San Francisco Bay, California, United States - C33_657D | ecosystem: Environmental > Aquatic > Marine > Unclassified | place: USA: California... | reverse complement strand
TTCCTGCAAGTCCAGATGTTCCTGAAGTTCCACTAGATCCGGTAATCCCGCTGGATCCAGAGCTTCCACTAGAACCCGAAGTTCCGCTGGAACCTGATGTTCCGCTAGAACCCGTGTTTCCACTAGATCCAGAGGTTCCGCTAGATCCAGAGGTTCCGCTAGATCCATTAGCTCCAGAGGTTCCACTAGACCCGGATGTTCCACTAGATCCGTTAGCTCCAGAGGTCCCACTAGATCCGTTAGCTCCTGAGGTCCCAGCAGAACCGCTAGACCCCGATGTTCCATTAGAACCATTGACGCCAGCAATTCCTGCAAGTCCAGATGTTCCTGAAGTTCCACTAGATCCGGTAATCCCGCTGGATCCAGAGCTTCCACTAGAACCCGAAGTTCCGCTGGAACCTGATGTTCCGCTAGAACCCGTGTTTCCACTAGAGCCAGAGGTTCCTGAAGATCCGGATGTTCCTGCAGACCCACTAGATCCAGATGTTCCGCTAGATCCACTAGATCCACTAGATCCGGATGTTCCTGAAGATCCAGTACCTCCACTGCTCCCTGAACTTCCACTCGTTCCATTAGAACCATTGACGCCAGCAATTCCTGCAAGTCCAGATGTTCCTGAAGTTCCACTAGATCCAGATGATCCATTAGCACCAGAGGTTCCACTGGAACCGTTAGCTCCGGAGGTCCCGCTAGATCCTGAGGTCCCGCTAGATCCCGAAGTTCCACTAGTTCCATCGGAACCGTTAATACCTGAGATTCCTGCAATACCAGAGGTTCCCGATGTTCCGCTAGATCCATTAGATCCCGAAGTTCCGCTGCTTCCCGAAGTTCCACTGCTTCCACTGCTGCCTGAACTACCAGAGGTACCCGAGGTACCAGAACTTCCCGAACTTCCCGAACTTCCCGAAGACCCATTAGATCCTGATGTCCCCGAGGACCCGTTAGATCCTGATGTTCCCGAAGACCCATTTTTACCAGAGCTTCCAGAAGAACCATAAAAATTACCATCAACCCCGCTAGTACCAGCAGAGCCAGAAGAACCAGAGCCAGAAGCACCTTGAGCACCCTGAGCCCCTTGAGCACCGGACGAACCAGATGTTCCCGATCCAGAAGCACCTTGAGCACCCTGAGCCCCTTGAGCACCGGAAGAACCAGATGTTCCCGATCCAGAAGCACCTTGAGCACCCTGGGCTCCTGAGGATCCGCTAGAACCGCTAGAACCATAAGCTGGTCCTTGTGCTCCCTGGGCACCTTGTGCTCCAGCACTCCCCCCAACCGTAACTAGCTGCCACTGATATCCGTTCCAGACGTATAACGTTCCTGGATCGCCAATAAAAGCTTGGCCAATCTTGGGATTTGATGGGAATTTAGCCATTAACTACTAAGAGAAGATTATTTTTGATCCAACCAATCTCTATAATCTTTAAGATTTTCTAAATTCTTCTTACCTTTTTTCTTTTGTCTAGAGTCTGGATCTAGGAAGGGAACTATTTTTCCAGGTCCCTTCGGTTGAAACGTCGGTATTTTATCAGAACCAACAGGTTCTAAACTAACTGGCATATCACCCATTACTTCCTCGTTAACGTGATGTGGTAAATTTTTGTGCTTTGTCGAAGCGTATTTTTCCAACTCCTTCTTGGTCATGCTATCTGCAAGATTCAGAATAGCTTTCTTGTATTTAGGATTAAGATCTGAAGGATCCATCTCCCCCATTTTTATTGCATAGGCCTGAGCCATTAATCTCTGTTGTGCTGTACTTACTGCTGGCATATTCTTATGATTTATTTCTGTTGTTATAATTTTCTTCGTAATCTTTTAATACCTCTGGATGCGCCGAGAGATAAGCTACCTCTTTATTGGTTTTGGGTAGTAGCTCATTTAGAGCTGATTTCAATTTAGATGATAGAGAATTAGTAAATCCTGAATTTTTTCTGTATGGTGCAAAATAATCTATGAAACCTAGCATTTTAGCAGGGTGATCTTTGGGATCTTTAGATATGCTTGGATCTGCAAATTTTCTAGTTACGATGAAGGTTCCATAACCTTCTCTGCTCCCGTCTAGAGGATTTGCGTTACCCTCCACACCGGTCCAAGTTTTCTTGTCTTTATCAACCGATAAAATTATACCAGTGTGTCCGTGTCCAGGGTAAGTATTAGTTTTTTTATCCTTCGTAAGATAACAAAAAACCATACCAGGAAGTATAGTATCTAGGCTTGTTTTTGAATCATATGAGATCTTTTTTGCCTTTGAATTATTCCAATGATATCTAACTGCTGCATCGTCAGGTATTTGTTTCTTTATATCCGAAGAAAAATTAGTCTTGGTTAAAACACTATGAACAAATGCTGCACACCAAGGATCTCCGGGTCTTGCACCAACACCTTTTTGTAAAGGCTCGACCTTTGGACCTTTGTTGCTGCCTCTAGGCAATTCTTCTGGCTGGGTATTTTTAATGGAGCTATAAAAACTATCAACAACAGGATCTGCTGAAGTTGTTTTAGTTGTTTTAAGAACATTTAGTTTATCTGCGAAATCCGCTCCTTCTGATAAATATTGATCAAATGATAAAATCCTAAGCATTGTCGATTCTATTTTGATCTATATATCACAAAAAAAAGGACTTATAAATATAAGTCCTTTTTCTTTTCTTCCCATTCCTTTTGGGTTATGGGTTTAGAGGATAAATCCCAATTCTTGTCTGGATTGATAATTTTCTTTTTAGATTTGTACCAATCATTGAAGGTCCAAATAAATCGATTATATCCTTTGCCTACTAAGGCAAATCCAGTATCTCCTGGTTGAATAGCAATTGGCGATTGAGGGGGAGCATAAAATTTTGTTTCAGCATTAGTCTTCGACATTTTCTTTATTCTCTTTTTTTGTCCAATCAGAAAAATTCATGATTGTATCTCCTTCAAAAGCTTTATCAAAAGCTTTTTTAACTAGGGCGTAGCCTTTATCACCTTTTTGGATTTTCCTAATGGTTTTTGGCGGTGTGTAAGAACTTGTTTCGGGATTTTTTGTTTTAGACATTTTATTCGCCTACGACAGCCTCTATTTTTGATTTTGTGATTTGAGTTGTCTCAAATCCTCCGACTGAACCATCTAAGTATTCAGCCATCTTAGTTTCAACTTCCATAACAGATTCACCAGATACTAAGAATTCTGCTTTTTTGTAAACAGGATCTCCGTTCTTGTTAACCTCTCCGGATTCGAAACTTGTCTTAACTACGTAATAGCTCATTAGCTTTTTGTTTAAAGGGTTAATTAAGCTTTTTTGTTTTTAGCCTCTTGTACTTCTAATCTAAGATCTTGAGCAAGCTTCTTTAACTCTTGCATAGCTTGTCTTACTCTTGTACCAGCTGAGCCGTTACCTTTTTCAAAAAACTTTTCTACGTCTCCTTGAGTGCTTTCGATCAAGGCCTTGATTTGTTCGAATTTTTCCATGATTATTTATTTATTTAGATTGTAATTTATACTTTATTTATTGTGAATGTTTCACCCTATCTGCTTATTAACACCGATTTTTTAGTGGATCCCTGTTGAACTGACCAGTTTGTTCCTAGGTAAGAAATAACTATCGATTTCATAAACTCAATATACTCTCCCTTCCCGTCAAACTCTAGATTATCCTGAATCTCGTCATATATTCTATTCACCTTAGGATTTGCCTCCAAATAGCTGCTTAAGCATTTTGAGCAATATTCCATTATTCTAGAAACCATGTTTCCGCCAGCTTTGAATTTCATAGTGTTTGGCTGGGGAACTTCCTCCTTCTCTACAGCGATATCCTCTATGAGCTCTTGAGCTATTTCATTTAAAGTTAATACGCAATAAGAATTTTTAGGTCCATCAATAACTTCGTTGTTAGAGTATTTCCCAACTATGAAATGAAACCCCTTCTCGGATTCTCCATTTTCTTCTTCTATGTTAAAGAAGTAGTTGTAAATATCACCGTTCTTAATTAGTAGAAATGGGGAAGTCCCGAATCCATCCGATTCGTGTAGATTCTTTGAATCCATCTCGTTTATTTTGAATTGCTCGAATGTAGATATTAGTCTTCTCATTTTAAGTTTTATTTTTCAATATTTTCTTTTAAAGCTTTTGTTTCAAGCTCCGCTATTTCACTCTCTGTAATAGCTTCTTCCGATTCCTTGATACCCTTACCGTTTATTGAGGAAAGCAAGCTGTTATAGAAAGATGATACCCCCTGCGGAACCAATTTCTTGAATGCTAAGAAATCTTCATTTTCTATAGCTTTTCTAACTTCTGTACCTGATGTGGATCTAGGTGTTTCTACAACCTCAATTTCCTTAGGAAAATCTCCACCAGCTTTTTTAAGGTATTCTGATTGTTTTTTGTAGTCTTCCATTCTATCGTCACCAGCTCCGATTAGATTAACTTTGTAACCCATCTCTTTAGCTGCTCCGTAAATTACTCCAAGTAAACCCCTTTTAACAATGAAGTACCCTTCAATTTTTCCCGGGCTGTCTTTTACCACCGATTCCATATATTTTGCTACCACATTCTCACTGAATGGGGATTTACCTGATTTATTATGTCCGGGGTGAACGACAGCAACTATACTCGGAAGATCATTTTTCTCCTTAAGGAAAGTGGCCATTTTTAAATGCCCGTTATGGAATGGTTGGAATCTACCGACTAAAAGATTAACGTCTTTAAGTTCGGGTTTTTCATCCTCTTCTACCTTTTCTTTGTTCTCCTCAATTTTAGGTATATCCTTCTTGGTTGTATCAATTGTTTCTAAAGCTGATATGAATTCGTTATAAGAATAGAAGTGATCGTCAGCCTTTGATCCATCCTCAGATTCGCTAGTTACATACTCCACCTTTTTAGGTTTTAGATTATTCTTTTTGAAGTCAAGGAAGGAAGGCATTTCGGATTCGGTTATAGCTGGCTTGCTCTCTTTGGCAGCTACCATCTTCTCTATCGAAGAAACCACCGAATTGAATTGATCTATGATTCCCGGAGTTATTATTCCGCCTGCTCTTTTTTTGATCTTTCTAAACGAATTTAGAATAAGCTTAAATAAAGATTCAAAAGACTCATCCTCATCTAGGTATCTTAATACTCTTTTATCAGTTATCAGATTTTTGTTTAATCTAAACTCTTCTCTTTTTAAGTACTCAGGCTCCTGAAAATCTGCTCCTTTGTACTTATAACCATACTCATCAAGGAATTTAGAGAAGACGTCAGAAATGAATGAAATGTATCTTTCATCCTCCGTTGTTCCTTCAACCTCGAATGTCTCGACACCTTGTTCAAGAATGAAGTTCATTACATCAAGTATCGTGATTCCTAAGAAGTCGCTAGGTTTTTCTTCTACTCTCTTTTTCGCTTTAGATTTAGCAAGTTCTGTGAAAACAGGATCTACCATCTTAGATAAGATTGGCTCCTGCTCTGCATCCTCTTCTCCGAATCTAAATACAATACCTTCTATTGGTTTTTGTAGATCTGCATTTAAAGCTGTTTTCTTTAATTCCGGATTAAGTACTCCGATAATAAAAGCAACGAAGCTTCTAGTTTTGTACTCAGTTACGAGATCTTCGAATGGGGTTCTTAAGAAATCTAGGATTCTGTCCTTTTGTTCTTTGCTTAAGTATCCTTGAAAAATAATAGGAGGTCTTTCAACACCTAATAAATCTGCCCAATCGTCAAGCTTATTTTTGCCCTGAATAGTTCCCATAGCCTTTCCTAATTCATCCTTCTTATGAACATAAGAAAGTATTAGGTTGTTTTTAGGTACCTCGTCATAAACAATCTCTACTGGAGCATTGTTGGCAAAATATTCAAGACCGAATCTCCACCCTCTAGGAATCTCCTTGATGATGTGAGGAGGAAGGGATTCGATATACTGAATAGGCTTCTCGTAATACTTCATCAATGTCCTATCAACTAACGTTATAGGGTTTCTTTGATCTCTCTTGAAGAAATTAAATTTACCTGTCTCTATATCTCTTTCGAAGATAAAAGCAGATCCATCCATCTTCTCATTGACGGTAACATAAGAATTGAAAAGACTATCGATAAAATCCTTTCCTTTCTTGTTATAGAGATCATATAAATGACTAATTCCTGACATATTTTATTTTTTAATCGATTCTATTTATTTCCGTTGGTATTTCTAGTCCAACTCTCTCAAGGTATTCCAAAAATCTCTGTTTTATTTCAGGTAATTTGTCATGCAGATCAAATTTTGGGTCTTCTATAATTTTTAGCACATCCTCAAATGTTTTAACATCATTCACAGTGTAGCCAGGTCCTAGAGCGAAATCTACAAATTCCTGTGGGTCTCTGGTTACGAATCTCTCGCTTCCCTCCACTTTTTTAGAGTGTTTTAATCTAGGTATTCTAGCCCCTCTATATGATTTGGTGTGCCAGAAGAGACCATCACTAAGAATTAGGACAGGTGAATTGTAGTCCATAATTTCACCAGCTTCGTCAGTATCTAATACTTCTTTTCTTGCTGATAATATAGCGGAAAGCAACCAGTTTCTGTGAGCCGATTTATATTTGCTTTCTCCTATCTTATAGTTTGGCGAATAGTAAATAAACTCCGCCCATTCCATACTAGAAATCGGGATAAGATCAAGCTGAACTATTCCCTTATTAACATCACCTTCAATTGGCCATCCAACGCTAACTATGTTCAGTCCCTTCATAAAATTTATCTCAGGCTGATACCCTAAAGCATCTCCTAATTTCTCTATGATAATATTATAGGTAAATGAAGAAACCTCTTTCACAGTTATACCATGTTCTCTGGCAAACCAAGAGCTATCGTATCCAAGATCAAGGTCACCGGATGTGTCGTCCGGGTTCTTCTTCTTACCGATACTTCCGATTATTATATACTCGTCATTAATCTTAGTTGGGTCAATTGAAAGTAACGGGAAAAGAATTTGCTTTATACTCTCAAGGGTTTTGGGAAATTCGTCCTCACGGATTCTCCTTGCGGTCTTTATAGCAGCACCGCCTTCAAAAAGCTTGTTAAAGCCAGAAAAATCTAAAACCCTATTACTCATATTATTTCTTGTGGATTTTATCGTAATATCTTCCCATAGCACCCGTCAAATAGCTGCTATATTGTTTCTCGTCGTCGTTTTTAGGCTTAAGTGGTTGATAATCTTTACCAAAGTATTTTTTGCCCTTAAGTACCCCAGATTTATAAAAATCTTCAGCGTCTTTTTCTGTAACGTTCTTATCACCTATCTTTTCTTTCTCCCAATCGTCTAAAACGTCTTTCTTTTTATCCTTTAGCTCAGATTTCGATAATTTAGAGTAGGAATCCTTAGAATCACCTTTAAAGAAGAAATCTGCTATAGCAGCACCAGAGCTAGCTATTAATCTTCCCATTAAAGGTAAAAGAGAATTTACGCTATTGATAGTAGAAGCCCCGTTGTCGTTGCCTACTGGCTCCGATGCAGCTCTAAGCTTATCATATTCGTACTCCATATTCCCGTCCACTTTTCTAAGCCATCTGCTTAATTTGGTGTTTCCTTTATAATAATCAGACTTACCCTCTAATATAGATTCGCTAAAAGTGTCAAATTTCTTTATTCTCATTTCCGAAGTTTTTCTTTATATATCCCCAAAAATTAAAGTTTTACTTTGTATATCTTATATTCGAAGGATTCGTTCTTATAGATCTGTATTCTGGCCTCAGAATGCTTTAAAAGGTAGTTCTGGTACTTTGGTGTCGAGAAATCGTCCACAAAGTCAATAATATTCACTTTATCCTTCCCCTCCATCTTCCTCATACCCCTACCCAGACTCTGCTTAATAAGGACCTCACTTTTATAAGATTCCACTAAAAAGATGTTATGTAGGTTATTTATGGAGATACCGGTAGAAAATGTACCATAGGTTGCTATAAGGATCTTATTAGAGCCTGATGCCATTCTTGCCTTATATTCCTCTCTTAAACCTTCGTTAGTGTCGCCATCAACGTAAAAAACCTCCTTGTCGTTATTCTTCTCCCTTAGCAGGTTCCAAATTTGCTTACCATACTCATCCTTAACCGATTGGAAAAGAACAAGTGAATTTTTGGAGGTTTTACTTATGAAATCAACCACGTAATTAAGCCTTTTCTTGCTTTCAACAACAAGCTTTCTCTCTAGGTTGTAAACTTCATTTCCTTCTAGATTATTATTGTTGAGCTTAAGATCCGCAAGTTTGTCCTTGAGTTCTTTTTCAAGCCAATCCATAATAACAACCTTGATGGAAACGGGGGTTGCATAATTATTATCAAAAAGAAAGCTTGGTGAGATCTCAACTATAAGCGGTCCTAAAAATTGTTGAATTGTTAGATAATCCGCGGTTCCTCTTTTTGTTAGAGTACCAGTTAGTCCAAATCTCCATCTAGAGTGCATACAGTTTGCAACAATTTTCTTGATTGACATACTGTTTGTATGGTGAGCTTCGTCAACGAAAACCAAGTCAGCTTCTTCAAAGAATTCTGGACCTTGTTTAACCAGAGACTGGAAAGTTCCGATAATAACATCGCATCCTTCTCTTAATTTCGATCCTCCGCCTACCTGCTGTATTTTAGAACCAATCTTGTGCATTCCATAATCTTCAAAATCCTCGCTGCCTTGAAAAACCAAGTTTGTACTAGGAACGATCATAACGAACTTTCTTATCAGTCCTTTCTGTTTAAGGTAAGCGAATATCATAAAAGATATAAGGGTCTTACCTGATGATGTAGCAACCTCCGATATCGAGTATCTGTATTTAATTAACTTCCATGCTGTTTCAATTTGATAATCCCTAGGCATCTTATCGGGATCTCCTCCGATACCACCAGCAAAAAATTCATTAACCCACTCTGTGTACTCCTCCAGTGTAAGATCGTTATTCACTATTTTATCCAGACCATTTATTTCGATCTTGATATTATAATCCTCGCCAATTTGCAAAACTTCTCTCCAAAGGCCTATGGGAATTTTCCATGCCCCACCCTTCTTTTCAATAAAGCATATATTTCCATCCCAGATTTTTTTCTTAACTAGGGGATGAAAATAGAAATTGTGTATTTTCTTGGTTAATGATATGTCGATCTGCTTCTTCTCAACCTCGTCTAATGCTTCCATTAGCACTATCCATTGATCATCGTCAGAAACTTGAAATTTAATCATTCTGTATATATCTTATTTTACAGTGGACCCCCTTAAATAGTCTTCTAAGGCTATTCTCGATTTGATCCCATATAACATATGATCAACCGTTTGTATGGTTTGATCTATGAATTTTCTGTGGCTTTCCACAAGCTCTATTTTTTCTGCTATCTCGGTTAAATCTCCGTCTATTAATACTGTCTTCTCGTTAGCACCATATCTAACATCGCTTCTTTCTGAATAATCCTTTAGCTTCTTAGATTTTTCTACTCTCGATTTAGAATTTAATTTGGAAACAATCGCTGCCAATTTATAGCTGTATTCAAGTAGCACCTGGCGTTGGCTGAAAAGATCAACCTGGGCTTTTGCAAGGGTTTTTATATCCTTCATTTGGATAGCTATTACCTGTATTGTTTCTTTCCATTCTGATCTTTCGTTTTCAAAGATCTTACCGAAGTCTGTTTTTTCGCCTGACATCTAAAATAGTTTATTTTTATTTTTATCTTTCTTTCTGTTATTGGTTAAAGAAACAACTTTAACCGAATCTTTGGTTTTATCCACCACTTTCTTTTTTGGTTCCTCTACAACAGGTTCAGGAAATTCTGTACTGAGCTGTCCAAGAGAATCGTCTTTAAGCTTAAGAGGAAACTTTATGCGGGGAGTACTTCTCTCATCGCACTGTTTTTCCCATTCACCGGTTTTATCGGTTCCTGAGCTAGGATCATTTATCAATAAAATATCTAAGGTCAAGTGCTTCGTTTGTAAAGTAGTTATCAAATCTCCTAATTTTCTTTCCTGTGGTTCTGAGATGAACCACGAGATCATTAAGATCCCATTTTCTGTTCTTTGTTATATCGTTTTCTTCTAAGAATTTTCCCCAGTTGAAAACAGTAAAACCTTTAGCCAATAAATCGACAGATTTTTCTATTCCTGCTTTATCCCAGTCATACCAATATCTAACATCATCTATCTCGAATGGGAATTTGTTTTCAAGAGAACATAGACCAACCGAGTTTGTCCACATCCAAGAATCCATTGGTCCCTCGAAAATGGTTATAGATTGACCGAAATCTAAGAATCCTATACCAAAAACATGCGAAATAGGATCTATAGCTCTGGCTTTATCCAGAAGTTCGGCATCCTTAATATTCAATAGCTTTTCATATATCCCGCTTAATTTGTAAGTTAGATATTTGGAAGAGCCCTTTATAGAATTCATGTTTCTGACCTGGAGACCTATTATCTTTTCATCTGGAGTTAGATTGAATAGAAATAGTCTTTCTTTTTTAGCATCCCAGGCAAATCTAGAATCTATTCTCTGATTCCTTCTCTGAACATATCTTTGTATCTTAGATCCCCAGACCTCCTGTAACCCAAGAGCGTTCATAAAGTCGGATCTCTTTATTAATATTTCTGAGATGTCATTCTCAAAGAAGTAGCTTATGTCAACTTTGCCATAAACCGTTCTTCTTTTTCCTCTGTTCTCCTCTATGATATTTTTTATCTCTTCCTTCTCGCTTCCTGTTAGTTTATTATAAAGACCGAAATCTTTTAAGAAAGTTACAGAATCTTTGAATATTCCACATCCTCCATTATAACATTTGTAAGCTAAAGTATCCAGATAAAAATTACCCCTCTTTTTCTTGGCGTCATGAGAATCCCCGCAATAAGGACACGAGAAATTAAGGCGATTTCCTGACTTATAAACTATTTGTTTAGCAGGATTGCCTTGAAATTCCCTATTGAGAATTACACCTATTAGGTCCTCGATTTTTTCTAATTGCATGGGATAAAAAAAGGGGACAGCCATAAAGCCGTCCCCGGTTAAATTATCTATTAAAGGTCGTTGTAAAGATCCTCTAATGAAGATGAAGAAGATGAGCTGCTGCTAGATCTAACAGGAGCTTCTTCCTGAACTGGCTCTTCTCTTTTAACTGAATTTCCAACTTTAGTTTGGCTTGCTTCAGCGTAGATGTCATTAGAAGAAGTAGATGGTGCACTCTTTACAGGTGCTGAACTAACTCCTCCAACGATTTCATTGATGATACGTGCCTCTGGAACTGTGTTCTTAATAACACTCATAACTTTGTCAGTCATTTCGTCATCCCAATCTTTGTAATCAAAGCTTGTTAGATTTTTAGGTCCTTCGTTTAAGTATTCCAAGATAGTGTTCATATCCTCTTGGGTTTTCTTCATTGGCTTACCTGCAACTTTGATTGGGGTTTTCTCTCCGATGAAAGAACAAAGATCGTAGTTGTTCCATTCTCCGACCTTTCTAACGCTTACCGCAAATTCTCTACCTTCGAAAAGATCGAAAGGATTGCAAGGATCTCCGTATTCTGGTTGAAGCTGGGCCTCGATCATGTCGTTCAATTTTTTGCCGAATTTGAAGATCATTACTTTACCTTCTAATTCAGGTTTGTTCTTGTCTTGTACGATTTGAACTAATGAATAGTAATCCTCTTTTCTTGAGAATTTCTTAGCTAATTCTTGATCAGCAGCTGAATGCGAATTTTTCAATTTCCAGAATAGGTCTTTAAGAATAGATCTTTTACCTACTGTTGAAGGACAATCTGCAGAAAATGCGTTTCCACTAACTGGATCGTTTAAGTAAACGTAGTACTTGTGGATTTTAGATTTTGCTGGATTAGCTGGGTTTGGTACGAATCTGATTAAAGATTTGTAAACTCCGTCTTTACCGTCCTCTGGATAAGGTTTGTAAAATTCAAGGTCTTTTCCTGCTCCTTGTTTAGCGGTTGGGGTTACGAACGCCTCTGCGTCGAGATTGAAGATGTCTAAATTACTCATGATTTTTTAAATTTTAATTTTTAGTTTTACTTTGTGTTTTCTTTTTGTTTCTCTTGATTTTTTTTATTTTCCCATAAAATTGTCTTTTTTTTCTACTTATATCTTGGTTTGATGTGTATTCTTGCTCAATAGGTGATGTGTGCGGACATGATAATCCACATTAGATGTTTTCATTAAAGAAAGGGATATAGTCTCGTAGCGAGCTCCTAAATGGCTCTTACGATTAGCTATCTTTAGAATAGCATACAATAAATTGAATGGTGCGGGAAATGCCTCGTTTGAGTGACCTGAAGGTCCAGTGATGTAGTTTAGTTTACTAGAGGCTTTCTGTGAGTTCTGGTTCAAAATTTCCTTTAATTCCATAAATTTCCTTTAATTCTTTCTTTAAGTACAATGTTATCCAAGTTGCGTCCACAATATCATCAATCGGTTTGTTAACCACTTTAGCTGGTGTTATCCACTCAGTTTGGTTAGCTTCTAATATATTAGCAAAGTTTGCTAAATTTGTTTCGTCCCCTTTGTAAGAACATAGGGAATTATACAATTCGTCTTTTTTGGCGTTTCCCTTTAAGGCAAACTTTTTAATAGAGGTCGGGGAGAAAACATGAAACCTATCCGCACCAACCCTATCAATTATCTTTTTTCTTAGCAATGCAGTAGCCATGGAAATATCTATAAGTGCATTACCATTAGAGGAGAAGCTTAAACCCTCCATAGCAACATGAAATTCGGAATCTCCCATAATATTTTCTATGCTACTCCATAAAGAATCCACAATCTCCAAGAAGTAAACTATCTTGATTCTCTCCCTTCCGGTATAATCCTCGGGTAACTCCTTTTTGTCTAGGAAAATCATTTTGAAATCTTCTTCCGTATCTAAAACTGAAAAGGGCTTCTTAGAGTTCTTTCTAAGGGACTCGGGACTCCTATCGGACCTAGTTAAAGATCCCCAAGTGTACTTCCCATCTTTAAAACAGCAAAATGCGGGGGAGTTGATAGAAAAATCTATTCCTACTAAATTCATGCAAATATTTTTATGGATTAAACTGCAGGGTGAACTATCTGACCAACAGAACCTGTATATCCATAAACTTTAGAAAGCTTTTCGAAACAAGATTTCATTTGTGCATCAGTTAGACAGTTTACCAAGTCATTTAATACTCTTTGGTCGTTACCTGCAGCTGCTACCAAAAGATTTTTCATTTGGTCTTTTTCACCACCTAGTGGCTGACCGTACTTCATCTCGTTTAGTTCTTTTACTTCTGAAAACTTTTTCATCTTTAGTGTTTAATTTAATTATATATCTCACTTAGCTTCGAGAACTATATCTATGTAGTTACATTTGAAGCCCAAACTAAATGAGCTGTATCCTGGATTATTGTTGGTGTAATTAAGTTCTAATTCAGAAAATGACGTGAAAAGAACCTCCTGGAAAGTCACCGACATAATTATGTTACCCTCATTGTCCATTATTCTCAATGGAAGCGCCTGGATAAAGATCTGATCATTTGCAAAATTCAAAAAATCCAAAACGGTATCGAGCATTATAAAATAGTTTATAAAGCCGTCAGCCATTTTAAAGTTCATGGTGAAATCCTTCGAGAAAAGATCCTGTATAGGGGTAGAGCTCTTATAAGCTATCTTTTTACCCAAATTTCTAACCTGCTCTACTGAATCTATTGCCAGTCCAGGAAATCCGACAGATTGGATAGTGCTATTCACATACTGAGGAACGTTATCAAATGGAATTGGTTGTTTTTTAATGTACTCCTCATACTTCTGTGTTACCCTGTCAGAAAAGAATCCTTTAGGAAAGTTGAAGTAGAAGCTATTTGATTTCGGATTAAGTAACACGTTCTTCTATTTATTTTAGTTTCTCTATTGAGGCATCTGATAGTATACCGTCAGCAGCCTTTATAAACTCAGCTTTGGTTAAACCTGGGTATTGCAAATATCCAGGTCTACCTGGTGTTAAGAAGTATGTGATTATCGTTTGATCCTTCCATCCAGTAGCAACGAATCCCTCTATTTGAGCAGATAAAGCACTTATAAGAGCTGATCCAGTTAACTGACTAGTCTGATTAGTTCCGTCAGGAGATCCCGCATTTATTACCCCGCTACCCAAACCTGCTGCTGGCACTATAGATTGAACTATCGGCTTAGGAGCAGTTTCAGTAAGACCGATTGGCATTGTTCCCGAAGAAGTCATGGCATCAGGTATAATAGGTGATGCTGCTGTTGCGCCGACAACAAATTCAGTTTCACCGTCCTTCTTCCAGTATCCCCAATATAAAACAGAGGTTGACTCATTCGTAGGCGAGGTCGAAGCTACTGGAGTATTTGTTTCTGCCAAAGTTTGGGTAGAAGTTCTAAGCAAAGAAGAAGAATTGCTGGCTGCAGATTGGGCCAAAGTTTCATTAGCCTGAGAAACTGTTACGTTTCCATTTGTTATGAAAAATCTTCTATCCGTGAATTGAAGTATCTTTGTAGATTGTGATTCGTTAACTTTAAAAGCAAGTTCACCTAAAGCTGGCTTAGCGATATTATTATCAAGCAAAGAAGGCACATAGTTTTTATTACCCGCATTATCAAGGAAAGCTAATTTGAATAGTCCGCTATTACTTAAATCTATAGATGTAGGTATACCGTTCGGTCCAGCTAAAACGAATTTGAATTTGTAGTAGTTATCAAACGGTGATATAGAAATAGTAAGCTTGCCTATTCCAACAGCAGTCGTGTTCGATGTACCGTTGTTCTGTGTCAAATTACCATTCGTGAAAGTAAGATTATTAGCAGTAGCGGTAACATAGTTCTGCTGAATGAAAACGTTAGTGTATTTAACTATCTCCTTCGGGGTAGGTGTGCTGTTATTTCCTAGATTAATGGCAGAGGCAGAATAAACCCTATTATAGATCTTTTGTACCTGCGGAAGAGTCGATAGAGCTATCGGAGTTATGTTAGTTCCCCATTGTGCAGGATTATTAGAAGCGTAAGAAGCTATCCTTATAACTCTGCTCTGATCCACATTATTAATCAGTGACATTGTATATCTAAGAAAGAATGAAGACGAGTATGCAGCATTTCTTACTATGGGTCTGTAATAGTTTGGTGTGTCGTAAGCAGTAGTTTGAATTGACTGAAAGCTAGACGTCTGTATAATAGCAGCCCCGATCTGTTCCAGAACCTCTATTTGGTGACTAATATAATAGCTGTTTCCTATCGAGTTCTGAAAGAGTATAAAGTCTTCGATAAATCCTTCGTTATCAGTAGCATAGTATTCGAAGAATTGTCCCCTGTTAGATTCTTTTATAGTAGCACCTATGTTAGAAAAAGGATCTTCTTGCTCTAAAGAAAGTAAAGCAACCCTCGCAGAGTCGTATCTTGAGTATCCCTCGAAGTCAACTGTGCTCTGAACCTGCCATACTGATATTCTTAGCGGAGCATCAGAAACAAATCCGTCCCCGCTTTGACTTATCAATGAAGCTAAAGTCTGTGGTTTAAAGGCTTCAGATGCAGCAAGATACTTGTAGTTCATATCCTTCAAATTAGGAAGCTTGATCTCAAAGTACTTGTCGTATATGTTGGATCCGATAGTTACCGGATTCGGATTAAGCTCATAGTCCTGTTCTGTTCCCCTTTTAAGCAATATTTGAGAAGCTGTTACATAATTAAGATTCTGATCTTGATATTCAACTTTCAGTATTATACCATCAAGATTCGAAAGGTTGTAACCAGCTCTTATGTGGTATCTAACAGTATCATAAATAACCAATAAGTTGGACGGGAAGGTTATTCCCAAATCAGCAGTATTTGTTAACTTGTCAGAATAATCATTAAATGGTATAATTAAATTGGAATCTAAGGTAACAAAAGAGTTAGTTCCTATCTGTACTACGCTATTATTAACAGTGTTATGTGTGGTATCATAATCCGCTGTAGGATTCAATATCTGTACAGCATCATCCTGGTAACCGTTGATTAGTTTCTGATACCCAACGGTATTAGGACCGGTATTTACGAAATATTCCTCCGGTTGAGGCTGGTCAGCATACATATACTCCATAAGCAAATATGGAGTAAGCTGTACGTATTTTGATGTTGTGCTGTAAGACATTTAATTTTAAATTATTTTCCGAACTGTAAAAATTTAGGCGAATAATGAACTCCAAATCCGATATAAAAACCTGGGGAAATCCCAGATTGTGATCCTGATATACCGTATCCTAACTGAACTCCTAAACCAAATTCTTTTCTAGCTGCTTTAAGGGCTTTTCTAGTATCCGCATTGTCAGTTATGTCAAAGGAATTTATATCATTAAAAGTTAGACCTGGATAAGTGGTAGTAACTCTGGTCATCATTCTCTTAGTTTTGGGATCTCTATAGATTCCGGTAGTAATATCTATGTTTTGCTCAAGATTTAAAGATGTAAGACCTGGTAAGATAGAGGCAAGATATTTGGTGGAATCTAGCGGATCAACATGTAAACTTATTGTGTATGGGGTTTTACCCGTAATTTTCAATCTATTATTTCCTGGCATCTGTGGATTGTGCAAGAAATTAATTGACTCTTCTCCGTTCGGATCCTTTACGACCGTAGAAGCAATCTTAACGCTATCTCTAATTTCAGTCACAACATTTATTACTGTATTTGGGGTGTTTCCTCTCCCGCTAGATTTCAGCCCCAATTGATGAATCAGTTCTTTTTGGCTTTTAGATAGTTCCGAAGCCTTTAACTCGTAAGCGGATTTCTCTTGAATCAAGTGCCCATTTTCACTTTTGATAGTTCTCACACTATCCAAGGATGCTAAGTAGTTATTATGTTCTCTTTTAGCTTCAGCTTCCATGTGGGCGGTTTCGCCGCATTGTTTTAAAAACAGGAGGAGAAGAATAACAATAACAACCAGCATAGAAAACCTGCTGGAAAGAATAGCAGAAATCTGTGACAATTTTTCTTTATTTGGTAATTTCATATACAATATTTTCTTTTTTCCATTTTAACCCGGTCGGATCTAAACTTCCCTCGCCGTATTTTTTGGCTAGATTTTCGCTGAAATATCTTTCTCTTTCTCTGCAGTTTTCTAATTCCTCTATAAGCTCGGAAGATCTAATTTCCATTTTCTTTATCGTTTCCTCTACAGTTAGTATTTCACCGTGGATTCTGATAAACTCTTGAGAGAGATTTAAAACCTCTTCTTTTTCTTTTTTTGATAATTCAGTCATATTTATCATAATTTATTTTTTATGCAGAGACTATTCCTCCTTTTGCTGTTGTTGTTGCTATAGTTTGCGATGCTGCGGTACTTGGAGCAGTTGAAACTATACTACCGATACTGTATATGTTTGATAGATTTATGAATCCGCTAGTTCCGTTACACGTTTTCCAGAAAACTCTTGGGTTTCCGTTAGTTGTGCTTGCTGGAGCAAGATAGGTGATATCAACATATAGACATTTATCACCAGTGGAGAATGCCCCTGGTGCGTTGAAAGTAATTAATGCGGTATTTGTAATTATATTAGTGCCCGCCTTTGTAAAGTAATCATAAACTAAACCTGCTATAACATAGCTAGATGAGGTAGTGATATCATTCAAGAATATTCTATACTTATTGGCATATCCACCAGAGTAAACGCCATCTAAATTTGTGGAATATGAACTAGGTATTCTTATGAAAACATAGTTATTTGAAGCAAAGGTAAAAGAAGTAGGGGTAACTAAAATGACGTCGCTGTCCCATAGAGTAGTAGACGATAAGTCCATTACATTATAGACCGGTCCAGGAGGCCAAGTTACAGTGGTTCCTGTCCAGGCTCTACAAGTGACAGTAGTTGTAGCTCCCCTCACTTCTTTAACTCTTTTAACGTGATAAAAATAAGGTCCACCCGTTGCACCTGCAGTTGCTCCCCCAGTAGACCCAAAGGTAACCTGTGAGTGTTTACCGCTATCTAAAGAACCCCTAGGACTTGCAGAAAATATAGGAGCGTCTTTGAGATCTCTGAACTCAAATAAAGCATTAGGGGTAGAATCTGCAGCATACAATTCTATCCCTCTTGCACTGATAGTAGTACCAGAAGGGAGATTTTTTGTGGTGTCTAGTACAAATCCACTAGCAGCAGTTGTGGAAGTGGTTGATATTTTAGTAGGCCTATAGAGTGATAAAAGTGAAGATGTTAATCTCATGGTGGTTGATTCCACTGCAAAATTTCCACCCTGTCCAACTGTAGTATTGGAGAATAAATAAAAATCACCTGTTCCTCCTATAGTAACGCTTTGTGTTGATGTTATGTTTGCATAATTACCATATAGAAGTGCTCTAGCAGTATAAGAATCTACGCTTAATCCTAATAAAGAAGAAATTTCTAATCCACCCGTAGAATTGTACCTTAAACTTGCCGAAGCACCGGAAGTTCTCCAATAGAAAGCGGGAACACCCGAAGATATAGCTCCAGTTTTAGAAAACGTAAATATTGGTCTGGCTGTTTGGTCTTCAGTAGATACGAGGAGTTTAGATCTATTCGGATTTGCTCCGGTTGTGCCTAATCCAAGATCCCCCACTATCAGAGATGTAAGGGATTCTGTTAGACCCACTCCGCTCTTTATTCCAATAGCATATTTATCAGTTACTCCAGCTGGTCCTATAATACCATCATAAGAGGCAAAATAAGGGGATGTAAATAGAGAATACCCAGTGTAACTCCATGCACCATTTGTCCCTTTAGAATTTACCTGATAATCGCTGGTATTTGAGTCTATCCAAAGATCAAAGGGATTGCTGGAATTTCCTGGCTGGTCGTCCTGTTTATACCAAATAGTTCCTCTTAATCCGGTTAGGCCAGTCAGACCTTTATGACCCGCAGGCCCGTCGTAACCATCTGGTCCTTTAGGACCCTGGTGGCCATCAGGACCTACAGCAAAGGATATGATCTGATCAAAATTATAATTGATCTTTTTCCTTATCTCAGAAGCTGAATCACCCGTTAAAATATATTTAGTATTGAAGTGCATTTTTTATATCTTTAGATTGCTGTTGATCCTGTAGTGTATAGTATTCCGCATTTACTTCCATTCAAATTTCCTCCATAAGCACTATAGTAGACCTTAAACCATCTGCTAGTTCCTGCCGTAGATCCTGTTCCAGTTATATTCATTATGGTAAAATCTATATGAGAAGCTCCAACAGAATTACTACCACTAAGATCTGCTGCTTGATATGACGTGTAAGGAACGTAAGGAAGATCTGAAAAAGTGTTTGATGTACCCAAACCAACAAATCTGAAGAACTTACTTTCTGACGCTGTTCTTACTCTTAGTTCTATAGATTCGTGATCGTTTAGAAGATTAAGAAATCCTCCATTAGAATCTGCAGTTGCCCCCGTTGCGGGTGTCCATAAATACACTCCAGTAGAGGTAGAAGGACCCGAAGTAGCCGGATTTACTACAAAGTCTATTCCGTTATTTGAATTTATTCTTTGAGAAGGTGTTCCAGCAGCATAAACGACACCAGGAACAACGGCATACCATTGAGTAGAAACCGTAGGTCCAGAAGGAATAGTAACGTTTCCAGTACCTATCGAAGTGACGTTCTGAACTGGCTGTATTGAATTTATTCTTTTATTGTACCAGAATTCTCCGTTTGCTCTAACATCTACATAAAATTCACTAGGACCATATAAGTAAAAAAGACTGGAACTTCTACTTGATGCTACATTAGTTCTGTGTCTTAATCCTCCAACATTAGGCAAACTGCTGGAAAGCCAAAGGGGAGGCAAAGAGTCAGCAGACGAATTGGAAAAAGTAAGACTAACTGGAATACTGAAATTTGCAGCAACAGAGACAGCTGATGCGGTATAAGTTATGTTTCTATTAGAAAATAAAGCAGTTCCAGTGCTGGAAAAATTTAATATGAAATCACCAGATGTTGTTACCGATAGTCCTCTACTTTCTGTGAGATATAAATTAAATCCGGTAGATCTGTGGCTTAGATTGCTTCCTGCTGAAGAAGTGTTATTTAATCCAAGATTACCATTAGGTATATCAATAAATAATGAATCTCCTAATCTTAAGCTTAGGCCATATTTAAGAGATGCTGATGTTGATGTTGAGGACCAAAGGAATCTAGGTGTTTTAGATGTAAATGAAGGGGAAGAAGAATATTCATATTTACTAAACTCTAATAATCCCTTTCCGGTAGCTCCACCGTCTATAGATAGAACTAGCTTAGAGTATTGAGGATTTGTACTTGCAGTTGCACCAACTAATGAATTGTCGCTAAGTACCAATGTGTAGTCGGAGGGATTTATGGATGTTAAATGGTACCCATTATAAGAAGAATCCCCCGCTGAAGTTGGTACGTTTGGATATATCCTAAATAGATCTTGTGAAAGTAAATTGAATCCATAAGGACTCCAAGCTTCTGAAGAAAATTGATATATCTGATTTCCTGATCCGGGTGTAAGGTTGAGCCAGAAATCGCCGTTAATGTAGCCAGTAGTTCCCGGGTTAGTTATACCTACTACCCAAATGCTTCCTCTAGCACCCATATCACCATAAGAACCCACCGGACCAGTTGCACCTTTATCCCCCTCTGGACCTTCCTGTCCCAGCTTACCGTAAGGTCCTCCTCCGAAAGTTATAATGTTAGAAAAATTTGAGTTGACTTTATCAACTAAATTTTTCTGATTATCCCCTTCTTCTATTCTTAGTAATTTTAAATCTGGCATCTTTTTCTATGGAGTTCTTAATAAGTTATTGTATATATCAATAAGTAAAAGATCCCCCAGAACCTCCGGTTGATCCAACAGCTCCTGTGTATGACCAAGGCGCATAAGCTCTGTAATAAACAGTGGTTAGTGCTCCCGATGTCATTCCTCTAGCAACTGTAAGATCCACGGTCTTGGCATAGAATGGTAGGGTTACTTTAGTTACACACGAAGCAGTTGCTCCAGTTCCAACCCCAATATATTTAAACCCGTTAATGGATCCGCTAGCGTCAGAAGAATTGTGGATTGTAATATCTATGGATTGGCCCATCATTAATCCACCAGTAGTTCCCCAGTTTTCATCAGCAGAATTGTATAATCCGATACCTACTAGGGTACTTGTCGTTCCGGAAGGATTTATTATAACAGTATTACCGTTAGTTAAATAAGCACCCCCGGTGGCGGATGTTCTAGACACGAAGTACCAATTTATCGGGTTTGTAGATCCGCTTGAACCGGTTGCAGTTGGCGTTATCGAAGAATATGTGATGCTTTCTCTAACTTTATTAGTTCTTAGCTTACCCTTAGTGGAAAGCCAAAATTCTCTATTTGAAGAGCTTTCTAGAGACAAATGATAAACCGAAGGAGAAAGTTTAGAATAAGTGTCTCCGGTTCTAGACGATCTTATCCCAGTAACCCCTGTAGGTGTTACATAAACATGAGGGGAAGTTCCGGGTAAAGTTACAACAGACTGGACCGGATCTAGTATGCTACCAGATCCTCCCGATATATTCATATATTTACTGGTGATCTTAAACTCACCCGCTGCACTTACGTTATAACCGCCGGTAGCAAAGATTCCTGACCCCGAAGTAGCACCATAATCTATATTGGTATCCTTCTGAGAATTTATTGTTAGACTATTAAAACTAGCTTCAAATCCTCCGGAAACCCCTATATTAAAAGCACCACCAGGAATTCTAAGTCCTAAAGAATTTTCAGTCGGTATAGCTGAAGGCCAATAAAAAACCGGATGTAGAGAATAATCAGCTATCGATCCGTCCTCTATGTCACTTCTTGAAAATTCTAATAATGGAGAATCATTTACTGATGAATTGGTCGATAGCGAAAACTTAGAAAGTAGCTCATTAAGAACCCCTGATTCTGGGGTAACGTCACTAAGTACGAAAAGATAATTTTGTGGTATAACCTGATTTAGCTGTATAGCAGATCCAGTTCCACCCGAATAGAAATAATTAGAAACGTTAAAAAGCGAGGAAGAATTCCCTATATTATATCCGGTCCAATTCCATCCGCTAGATTCTAAAATATAAATAGAGCTATTCGTGTCTATCCAATAATCTCCCTCCTGTGCATATCCTGCAGGCTGGGACGAGGAAACAAACCATCTGGTCCCTCTGCCTCCAGAAATACCAGTGGGCCCAAAATTTCCAATGTCTCCTATTGCTCCTCTTGGTCCGGTTATACCTATCGTTCCTTGAGTTCCTCCATGAAGCTCTACAATCTCATCAAAGTTATTATTTAACTTAGATACTATCTGACTTTGATCGTCGCTATAATTTAAAGATTGTATATTAGTATTTGGCATTTCTTATATCTTACTTATTGTGAAATTGAACATCATTGAATATGAAAATCCCTTATCCATCGGATATTCGAATTCGTATGTTAAATTACTTCTCGTTATTAATTTATAGTCGCTATCTATAAAATATTCCAGTTTATAGCGATCGGAAGAGAATAAATCTCCTCTTACTAATTGGGAAGTTGGTATCGTCTCATTAGCAACTTTTTTAACATAAAAATTAAAAACTTGACCCTGGTATAAAGGCGAAACGTTTAAGTCGATGTAGTTGTTAACATCGTCGTTTATTGACTTGGGATCGCCTACTCCAAATTCTGATATCATGTTATCTATAAACACCTTCTTGATTCCTGAATTGAGTAGAAATCTTCTTAGCATTCTATCCAATCTGATTATTCCCTTAACCTTTCTTTGCTCCGGGAAATTCTGCCAAATTATCTCCGCATTGGGAAATATGTTTAGATCCAACTTATTAAAATCAACACCAGATAGATAAGGACCAACAGATCCTATTCCTGTATTCGAATTTGTTTTAGAGATATTCTGTACAGATTCTATATAGCTGTCTATCTGAGCATTTACAAGATTTGGACTCTTTAATCCAGAGGTTCTTGATATCTCGAGGGTTATGTAGTTGTTTACCTGTACCGGATCTGGGGTTTGCATAACTTTAGACCCAAAGAATGTCTTATACTCGAGCATAGATCTAGTACCAGCAACATAATTACCCACGGTTGCACTGGTGTACCTGCTATAATATCCAGGATCCCATGATGATGAGAATAAATTAAAGTCTTTCTTGTCTATTGGGGTTAATCCAATCAATGGATAAACAGGACCTTCTGGATAAGGGACTGCTGCTGCCAATATATCTGATCCCTGCGAAACTTTTGTGAAAGATAGATTCCTAGATATTCCGAAATATTTCTTGTCCGGTGCAAAATTGCAATTTCTGAAGGAGAGATCTATAGAATCGGACCCAGCTATAGTATCCGTTTTATCTCTATCAAAGTGAATAACCTTTCTGAAAAGGGGTTCATATTCACCAGAATACCTAGTAATTATTGAAGGGAGACCTATCTGAGCTTTTCTTATTACAAATCCAGTTTCTACTCTAGCACCCTTCAATGCCTGAGGTCCGTTATAAGATCTGCTTACTAAAGATCCGCTAGGCTTAGTTATTTTAGTGGGTTTCTCGAAATAAAGCTCGAATGAATCTGGAGTCTCAATGGTAATTTGATTAGCAGAATCCCATTCATAACTTCTATATGATATGTAAGGAGATCCTAGATTGAACTTATTAGCTATATAAGAAACCGAGCATCTACCCAAAAGGGATTTATAATATTTAGCTCCACCCTCCGACTGTATAACCGGGTATTTTTTATATACCGAAGAAGGCCCGACCGGAACCGTAACTGGGTTAGACGTCGAGAAAGGTATCGAGAATAAGTAGGATGATCCGGTTGCAACTCTACCAAACTCTACGAAGGATGGACCAACTCCAGTAGGCCAGGGATAAGTTGAATTTATACCAGAAACGCTAAAACTTAAAGGTCCGGAAGAGCTGGGACCGCCGGTTGCTCCCACTGCATTTTCTACATATACCGAATGTATTTCCTCCCTTAAATCAGTATCATATTCAGGGTTTCTAACTATGTTTATTACACCAGGGCTCTGGGTAGTGTTAACAGAGCTTCCTGAACTTAGGGAAAGATCCAAAGCTGCGCTTAATTTAATATCGTCTATTTGATAAAAATTCTGCGAAGAAACTAGCGGACTTTTTATTTTTTCCTTATCGTTTAGTGTGTAAAGGAGAGTGTAATCTAATATAGGATTTCCGCCCGTTCCTCCAGTATAACCTAGATCAAAAGCCTTCTGATCTTTTACTATAAAGTCGCATACGAATAATACGAATTTCTGCTCTTCATTTTCTATTACGCTATATTTAACTGGGGACTGTATGATCGTATTATCTTCAGGTATAGCTCTTAGTATAGCAGAGAATTTATAATCCTCGTATCCTCTGTAATTCTTAATGTACCTGTCGGAGTTTAAACTCTGTACAGTTCCTGTGTTTTCTACGTCAGATCTTTTCTTTAAAACTATTTTTACCCCTCTGAAAATAGTTTCATAAAATCCAGAAGCTTGGTTGAATACCAGAGGCGTAAACAATTCCTTAGTATAGTTACTACTATCACTAAATTCTGAATCATAATCGCTAGGATCCACAGTAAAATATGATGAAAGATATAACGAGTCATCCGGATCTGAACTTCTAGCTTTAGTTAAATCTATCTTATGCGGGAGATAGCTGTTCTGATCGTTCATAAATTCCTTCGGGAAATATCTCGGAGGCTGCTCAAGTAAGAACCATTCATGTGTTAAATACTTCGGATCTGGCTGAATCCTATCAAAGCTCGGGGAAAAGTTCGTAGGAGAAAAAGCTGGACTGCTGTTTAACCTATATCTGTTACCTCTAGAATCTGTTCCTATCGAGGATCCCCATTTATTTATATAAGGAACTATTCTAGATATGTTAGCTCTTTCTGTGGTATAATTTTCTTTTAAGTAGTCGTATTCAGTGTTCAGTTTTCCATAATAGAATACCTGCTCTTTAGTTGGATTAGCAGATTTAGGATCAAGAAGTAATCCTTGGATCCCTAAGAATCCACTGAATCCTTCCAAATCCCTGGTATAGTTTATTTCCGAATAAGTGCTTGTTGAAGAGTTGTATATGACGTCAGAATACTGTGCAGGGAAAACAACAACATTACCGGAAGGAACGTTAGATGTACCGGAAGAGCTTGACGTTAATGCGGAAGCACTGAGATTTAAGCTAGGATCAGATACGGAGAAGGATGTATATCCCGTTGCACCATAGAAAAGATTCCCAGCATTATAAATGTTTCCTCCATAACTGATCTGTCCCTTTTTAACGAAATACGGTACATTAGCTTCTATAGAATTCTGAGTGTTTGGCTGGATCTCAAAGTACTTATAAGTCTCTGGATTTGGGGTGTATCCATAGTCAGAACTCCAGAAATCGAAATTAAATTCTTTCATATCGAAGAATGTAAAGACCCCTATGTTTAATGAAGCTGAGTCATATACATTAAATGATTGATCAGATCCCAAATCTATTTGAGAATAGATGTCCTTTAAATTTAAAACTAACTTATAAGAGAAGTCAACGAATCCGACGGGCTTTCTTGTTATCGGATCTACTTTAGGTACATCTACAAATTTATTAACAGATTCTATCATAGAATATCCGGACTCCGTGTTGACATAATATCCAGGTAGTACTAGATCTGAATAGCTACTGCTGAATATGATTCTATTGTTTCTATTAACAGTTCCTCCTATAAAGTTTACATTCTTATTTAGGTCTGATGCGTCGGTACCGTTTATTTTAAGATATCCCGGGTAAGAGAACGTAGAATATTCCTGCCAAAGGGTTGTCTGTTCAGGATTTGCTGAAAATTGATTTCCCCCGGTTGGACCCACAGATCCGGAGGCTTTATAGTAGTTCTCGTCATATAATACGATCGAATCAGCTGAGTATGTTGTTTTATTATCCCAAGTTCCAGCATATTTGTCTTCAAAAGATTTATAGTCGCCAAAAACAGATATAGAAAATGCACTGTTACCATAAGTACCAGGATTCTTAACTCTTATTATAGAAGACGAAGAATCGTATCCAGAGTCCATCGTGGATTCATCCATATCTTTTATAACTGAAGCTAAAGCAGAAGCTATCTCGCTAGTAGTACCAGTAGAGGCATTAAAGTAATATGAGTTACCAGTTGAGTAATACGATCCACCAGTCCATATTAATATAGAAGAATAGTCACCAGAGCTAACTGTGTCATATCTTCTTGGTCCTTCTTTCATAGAGCCGTTAGGCCAGAATATCTTAAAAGTTAAAGGCTTTTCTTTGTCATAAGCTTTTAAGAATTCTATTTCAGTGTATGCCCTTCCTGGTTCTAAAGCAAGCTCTCCCTTTATTGTTGCAAGCTTATCATCGCTACCTGTGAAATTCAGAAGATTTATTGTCTTATTCTGGAGAACTAAAGATCCGGAAGTAGCACCAGTTGAACCTGTTGCTGAAAAGGTTTCGGTAGTGTAACTATAAGGACCATAGGCATATTTAGGACCGGTTCCGCCATAAACTGCATAATCTTCAGATCTTTTTAAGCTATAGAAACTGTCATTTTTATCAGTTACGTAAAAAAGCTTATTAGGATCAAGCAAATTTACATTATCAGATCCGGGTAAAAATCCAGATCCATTTTCATAGAAAATTCTAACGCCCGAAGTAGCTCCGATTTCATATGGGGTGTTATTATAGTAGTATCCTACATTATTTCTGGATGGGATTGGAGTATTCTCGTTACCGTCCATATTCCTGAATTCGTAAAAGAAATTACCGTTGGTTCGGATAGAAGCAATATCATTTCTAGAAACATACATTCCGATGTATCTGTTGATCGTGTAAAGATCTGAATCGTCGTCATCAAAGAAAAATTCAAGATTCAATAAATTGGGACAAACTATACCATTTCTAGAAAATCCGGAGGTTACATAATCCTCCAAATCTATCATAGGATCCGACTTAGATGTTGAAAGGTATTGATTAAGTAGCTCTCCTTTTTTAGTGTAAACACCATCGGATATGCTTGCACCTTTATAATACGTATAAGAATCATATCCCCAACTAACCTCAAGAGGTGAATTAGAGAATTGATCATTATTGAAGAGGGCTCTAATGTACTTACCTATTTTTGTATTTTCTCTAAGATCGAAAGTTTTTATTGCAGTAGCTTTATTCAAGATCTTATTCCTGAAAGTTGACGAAACATCATTAACTGAGGATAAGTATTCAATCTCATTATAAATAGCAACCTTACCAGATCCTGATATTACGCTATATGTAGTAGAGCTAGTTTTTCCGGTAAATACTTCACCCGATGAATAGTAGATATCATTTCCGGCTGGGGTTTTACCATAAGCAATCTTAAATGTCTCTGAACTATCAAAATCTTGTATGACTTTATATTTAGTCAAAGGCTCGATAGTGGTAACGTTCTTAGAATATGGATAATCTAATGGATCATTAAGTTTAAATATTACAAAGAAATCAGGGATCTCGTTTTTAATCCAAAGTGGTGCGAAGTAGCTAAAATCTTCGGGATAGTTTTTATCAGCTAAAGATGATGCTCCGCTAGCATAAAAGAAATCATATTGATCTGAAAAATCTTGGGCCGATTGTGCCTGTCCGTTTGTGAAATTTCCAACCTGAAATATTAGATCATTGGATATCTTTCCGTTTCTGAAGAAATCTGATACATCCGTAGCATAACTGTTCTCTCCGCTGATATTGAAATTTTTAAAAGCATCATTACTCAAAGTGTCATTTACATTCATCGAATTGAAATAAACTCCACCTTGAGAATCAACAGATATTTTAAAATTACCCGTTAATTTAGGATTTGTTCTAATTACAGCGAACGAAGAATTATAATCAAAAAGTCTAGATTGAGACATATTTTAAGCCCAAATTATATTATATTAAAAATTAAGAGCTTTAATTCCGCTATCGAAATTAGGAGCTACTAATGTGTCATTTTGGTAAGATCCACTAACTTGTACATCGAAAGAAAATGCGTCATCATTTCTAAGCTGAATATCTATACCTATTTTCTTAGTGTAAGTTATATTTGAAAGTATTCCTGCCTTTCTCCATCCACCGATATATCCAAGCTTATCGACTGCTCTAAATTGGAATATAACAGGGACGTTTATTGCATTCGTCTCTCCCTCTCCTAGATAAGTTACCGATAATGCAGTAGTTCCAGGTACTTGTAAAACCGTGTTAGTAACAGGTCCTAAGTATAGGTAAGCCCCACATGAATATTTACCGATTAGGTATTCGTCATTAGCGGAGAAACCTAATTTATCTGCATACATATTATCTTCTCTAGAAGCAGTAGCACCAGTAGCAAATGTTATAGGGGTTCTAAAAGATTGCTGTACCCAATATTGAGGAAGAGATGTATCTCCCCAGAATGTTTGGGTGTGTCTGAAAGGAGCGTAGCTAACTACAGTTGAACTATAAGGTTTAACCATATCAGAATAGCTGGTGAATGAATAAGAGCTTCCTACGCTTGTTAGATAAGGGTGACTCGTATGAATACAGAATTCTGATAAATATCCGCTTCCTACCGGATTACCGCCAGTACTTCCGGTAAACGTACCGTTCCAAACAGCCGCTGCGGTACCCCCTGTTACTGTGCTATAGTCTGCATAAAGTGTAGGATCGTATGGGGTAAATATCGTACCATTCTGAGGATAAACCCCATCAATACCAAAGTTAGTTTGAGTTGAAGAAGAAACCCCATTGTATGTGTAAGAAGAGCTGTAAGCGTTAGTGAAGTATTGACCGATATCAGTTAATGCCGTGTTATAATAAAGAACCTGATTAAATCCTATATTTCTGTATCTTGGATAAAGAAACTGTGAATAAGCACTCGAGGAAGCATAAGGAGGTGCTTGTCTAAAGTCAGTTGACGTTTCAACATTACTTGCTACGAGAGAAGTTAATGATATTGGTCCGTCGCCGTATCTTAGATTGTCGTTGTAACCAGCAGGATATGATGAAGCTATAGATGAAGGTGCTTTAGTTTCAAGACCTCCTGGTATAACAGAAGCTAATTCAACAGGTGATGATTGCTCGTTGAAAAGCTGGATGTTATAAGTTACCGATGCAACTTTACCAGCGTCCGTTGTGGTTGGATTTGTGTATATTTCGTTATAAAATCCAGCGTTAAGCTTAACCGTAGAACCTTTAGAAACTTTTACCTTGTTGTTGTTTGAATCAACGATAAACACCTGAAGTACTCCCTTAGCTTGGCTTAATTGAGATTTAAGAACTGAGATCTGATTTTGTAAATCCGTGATCTTATCGAAAAGATTTATTACTCCCCCACTATTTGTATAGAATCCACTAGCAATTCCTGTTGAGTCATGATAATAAGTTTTATCATTAGCAACAAATTGTTGCGAAAGATGGGAAGGAAGACCTTGAGCATTTAATTCTGCCTGCATTTTATTAACTGCAGCATCTTCACTATTTGTTCTTAATGCAACATCAACACCAGTTACAGATAAATTATCAGGGAAGCTAATTATAACTGAAGGTGAGTAGTCAGAGGTTAGAGGATTGTCAGGCCAACCTGCTTCTGATATAGCAGCTATTTGAATTTCTAATTTTTCTCCCTTTGTGATCGCAAGATCCAGTTGATTAATGTTCTGTACATTAGAATTTGAAGTGTCCTCTGGAGCCCAAACGTAAATACCTCTTTTAGGGTCATAAACTTTCTTCCTGATATCAGTCTTGTATTCAGTCCAGTTAGAAAAAGCAGCATTTTTTCTAGTTCCGTCATTGTCTATAAATTCTATCTGCTCTGAAGGTACCGCTGCACCGCTGTCGCTCAAATATCTATATCTAACAGAGAATTGTATTACCTCCTGAGCTCCCGTAGATGGACTTAATTGCGGAGAAGGTATAGGCCAAAATCCTCTAACTCTATATTTAGGTGGAGTTACTATTTGGGGAACGTCTATCGATAAAGTTTTAACCTCAGTTACAAGAGATGAATAAAGTTCTACTTTTTTAGCTCTTTCTCCTATTAAAGAGAATAGATTAGCTTTAACTGCCTGAGTGTTAACACCAATTGGAGTGTTTTGTTGTCCGGTTACGCTAACTGGAGTTAGATTGTTTCCAAGTATAGGACTATCACTAACGTTAGTTAACTGAAGTGATCCCTCGTTTATAGCTGCAAGTCCAGTGTTTAGTTGAAGTTTAGCTTGGTTGATGGAATCGTCTAGAGCTGCTATTTCATTTTTTATAGAAGACTTAACCTGTAGCTTATCATTAATCACCTTTATTGGTGTTGATTCAGTTACCTGTTTATTAATCTGTACAACAGTGAAGTTTGTTTGATTTACTACCGGTACATTAGGAACTAAACCTTCAACCGCTGGTACCTTATTTTCTTTAGCAGCTCCCAAAAAGATTTTACCCAAGTCGGAAACTTCGCTCAGGTAGTACGTTTCCAAGTTAACGACTGTTCCGTTTTGATTTTTTGTCTGTAGCTCATTACTCCAGAAAACTATACCAGTAGACCAAACAGCGGCAACGATATTAAAATTATCATCTATCGCTTTAAAGAAAATCCCCTGTCTCTCGTTATATCCTATGTTGACCTGAGCATATCTTGGTCCAAAATCGGTAGAAGATATTGAGAGAGTTCCTGCACCGAGAGTAATTGGTTGATATCCAGAAACCCTCTTAGCCTGTATTGAAGATTGGTCTCTATCAACAGAAGTTACCTGGTACAAAGATCCATCCTGTGTTGATATCTTGTCTCCAACATTAAGAGATCTTCCGTCTCTGAATGTGCTAAGCGTATCAGTATAAGATAATTTATCTAGCTTGTAGTTTCTTCTCGTTTCTTGGAATGTGTTTCCGCTAGCATCCGTTATAGTAACTAAATCATCATAGTAGCTTAGAACGCTAAAATTACCAATGAATCTTATCGTTCTTAAAGGAAGCTGTGCAATGTCTTCGTCTACGAAATAGCCTATACCATTATCAGTTAAAGCCTGTACGAACTGATCGTAGGATAAATCATTTCGTCCCTTAAGAGAAGTATCAAAATAATCTTTCTGTGCGTCAGTAGTCGTGTTAGCTATAATTCTCTTAACAACTATTCTATCAGCAGAATCTGGTATTTGTCCAGTTACATTTACGTTTATGTATAGAAGCGGAGTTAAGAAGCTTTCAAAAAACCAATTATCCTTAACGTCAAAAGTACTGGGTACTGATAGATTAGTTATTCTTGCTGGCTCTTTTAAAGTTTCCGATTTGTAAACTTGTGAGTAAGTTCCATCAGGATTTCTTACTGTAGCTGAGGATTCGCTAATCCCTGCTAAAGCTTTTATATTGTTGTCTATTCTTTGTATTTCTCCTCTTAGAAATCCGTAAGATGGGATATTAGCGTTCTGAGGTAGACCTTGCTCATCAAGGACCTCAATAGTAACCGTATTATTGGTAGATACCGCAACTTCGTTTAATCCATTTATAATTTCTAATGAATTTTTTTGAAGTCTCAGGAATTGAGCTACTAATGAACTTATGGAATTTTGTGTGCCTGCCATTTACTTTTTAATATTATTGGTTGTTGGTTAAACTTTTTCCTACTATATCTACTTGGAATTTTAAAGATTTATCGTCTATACAAACTATGTCAAAAACTGGGAGATAGTCGTACGGAGAGAATACTGAGTCGTCTAATGAAACGATCAATGTAGAGTAGCTAACACCACTAGGTGAACTTAAAGGATATAGACCCGTAGAATTAGTTAGTATGTTAATTATGAACCCTCCAGGATAAATCTCGTCGCCAAAAGATAATCTAAATCTCTGTCCCTTCTTCCATCGGGTAGGATCGTCTTTTAATCTTATGGTCATATCCCCAGTAAGGGTAAGTGGGTTTCCGTTATTTACGTGTTTATAGTAATTGGAATAATCAAGAAGCTTTATCTCATTAAGTCCGTTCTGTGTTAGAGTTCCTCTGCCGGAATCTGCTCCGATATTAAAGTCCTGAGAATCATTTATAATCGAAAGCTGATTAGGTACCGTTCTATCCACAATGATACCAGATCCTTGCTTAACCAAGTCTAAATCATATGATATTTCAACGCTAGTTTGATTATTTAGAATAGACCTTACTAGATCATAGTTTTGATTTATTAACTGCATTACAGACTGTGTATTGTTAAATAAAGCCTGGTTTGCAGCTAGTGTTCTTTCTATGTTCTCTATCCTTCTATCCATATTGATAGCAGTAGGACTACTTAGGGTTATGTTTTCTAAGTTTGTAACTCGATCGCTAAGCTGTATGAAGTCACTAGATGCGTTATTTAAAGTTGAACTTGCATCCTGTAAAACGTTCATAGCGTCCATGAACATGGAAAGCGAGAATGGAGAGTAGTCGTTAATAGCTTGTTCTACCCCCGTTTGATCTACGTCAGTATCAAATTTTAAATTGATCTTAAATCCATAAGAGTTACCGTTTAATTTGGTTACTGGATTAGGTCTATATTTTTTTAGTCTAGGAATGTATATGTCTCCTCCTTCACTGTTTACATCATCTAAAAATAGTACGCCATAAAGATTAGTTGCTGAGGTAGCAGGATTTGCTGGGTCATAGACATCATAATAGATCAAAACTGCATTAAATTCAAAGTCAGATGCTTCCGCAGTAGCATTAAATTCTTCAAGAGTAGAAATGTTAGAGTTGCTAAGAATTTCCTGATATGAATCAGGATCAAAATCTATCCCGACTGAGTCCAGTTTGCTTCTTACATAACTTAATGTTTGAGAATTTGCAGTTTTAGTTAATATGTAGTTAGCAGGATCGGTAAATAGTTCGTCCGAGAAGTATGTGTTAGCAGTATCTCTTGGTGAATACCAGTTACCTGCTGCAGTAGCACCATTTATCCCAGTGTCAAAATAAGTAGCTGTAGGAGAACCTAAAACATCATCATCGAATATAGCAAGAGTTGTTAATCCGCTAGGATTCGTCTCGTCATAATTTCTTGAGAATAAATACTCATCGTTTAATGGATTAGCTGGATTGTTTGTCCATTGGTAGTCTGGATAATAATTCTGATCAGTTACGTTCTTGAAAAGAACATATGGTGTATTACCATCTTTGGTTGGAATATAAACATAAACTTCAGAATAAGCATTAGTTGAATTCTTCACAGAATTTACTATATCCAAATTTCCCACATACTGAACTACTCTATTGTATGTTGTTCCGGTCATACCGTATGCTCCGGTAGTACCATAGGATGCGTCACCTTCAACATATCTTTTCTGAGTTATAGGAACATCATTGACAACAGTAACGGTGTTTTGATCTAGAGCAGGAGAAACCTCGGTAGAGTTTGCAGCCCTATATCTTATAGCTCCTATTTCCTTTAGCCACTTAAAAAATATTCTTTCAGAAATGTTTTGTTTTAAGCTTGAATCGTATTGATCGTCTCCAGTTATAGTTGATTCTATATTTAAGCAATAACTTTGAAAACTTTGAGAAAAATCTATGTTTGCGTCACCAGTTATAATTTGTTGCGTGTTGTTTGCCCAGTCTAGAAAAGCACTATCAGGTCCATTTAGTCTTATATAGTTTGTCTGAGTAGATGCGTTGTTGTCTATATTTGGAATATTCAACAAAGCGAATTTAGAGAATCTAAATTTGCTATCCGAACTATTAAACGTAAAAGACAGATCCTCTGCAGAAGAAGAGAATGTGTAAAATGTTCCGCCTTGTACTTGTAGTGGCCTTATAAATGGTGTCTTTGCCATTAAATTTCTTTTATTTTTATTCTAATTAAACCGTAGCATTAGTAGAAGCTAGAACTATCCAAGAACCATTTTGTGTTGCCTGGCCTTGTCCAACTCTAGATTCCCATTGTAAAGTTACCGCTGATCTGTACGATTTACTAGCGGTTAGAACGATACCAGTAGAAGAATATCCTCCGTAAGAAGCACTGGTATTAAATCCAGTATAATAAGTGGAGGTAGTTCCGGTTAAACCAGTATAGATGTAACCAGTAGCTGCTGAAGTGTTAATAATGGTAATTCTAGTTCCTTGAGGAATGTTAGGTAAAGTACCTCCTACAGGGGAAGTTCCGTCAACAACCTTCATGAAAAATCCTGTTGGACCGCAATTTGCATAAATAACGTCTTCTAAACCAGTTATTGCATAAGGGGAGTTCACTGAAGTAATACGTCCACCGCCTCCGATACCTGAAGTATTGGCAGGGAAAGCAGATCCTGCTGTTAAACCTGTTTGATATGTAGTGTTAGCACTTACTATGTGACCCTGTGTTCCTAGGTTTAAAGCAGCATTAGCGCTAAAGCTTCCGTTGAAGCTGGCCGTTCCACCTACCGTAAATACTGAGCCAGTTCCGTAAGTAACCGCTCCGTTTAGTGTAACCGCTCCCGAAGCCGTTAAAGTGGTAGTCTGAACGTCAACGAATCCAGCAGCTCCAAGGTTGCTAATAGATGCTTTGACCGTTCCTGTACTAGGTACTGATATAGCATCAAAAGCTCCTATTTTTGCCTGAACTTTACCTGTTGAAGCTGAGCTAAGATCTAATATACCATTCACCGAGTCTACTCCAAAAACTGTAACGTACCCGTTTATCCAGTTTTGTAGAATAAGAAAATTGGAATTGATAGTTACTCTAGATCCTGAGATGGAATCGGTTCCTAAAATTTCTGTAATGTTTACTGTTGCCATTTTGTTGTTTTATTTCTTTTTAAAGTGAAATATATATCTATGTCTCAGACAACACTTAAATATGGCAGTACAAAAACACAAACTTACCATAAATGACATCGAAGACATATCTTTAAGTCAAAAAAAGGAGATTTATTCCCCAATAATCCCAAAAAAATCAATAATTTTATTAAGTAAGAATAAACAGCCTAGGAAGGTGTTAAATCCTGGTGTACAATAAAAAATATAATATGGCGAACAGAAAAAAAAGAATTAGCGACGAAGAATTTTACGAGACATTCCCACCGGGGTATCAGCCATCTAATGGATCTTTCAATTTAGAAAAATTGAAACTGGATTACAAATTCAAAAACGAAAGCCAAAAGTCTCTAGTAACCTTAATAAACAACAATAAGATAACTATTGTAGCAGGCCCTGCAGGAACAGGTAAAACTTATCTCGCTTGTGCTCAAGCATTAAAACTTCTAAAAACAGATTCAAGATTTAAGAAAATCATACTCGTTAAAAGTGTGACGGTTCTTGAGGGAGAAGAGGTTGGATTTCTCAAGGGAGATCTTAAAGAAAAAATGCTTCCGTTTACCATATCATTTCTAGATAACTTCCACAAGATAATAGGCGAAGGACTAACTCAAATCATGGTAGATCAGGGTTACATTGAAGTGTTACCTTTAGCTTTCATTAGGGGTAGATCTATCGATAACGCTATTATCATAGTTGACGAAGCTCAGAATATCACTCAGAAAAACATGAGATCGACGATGACCAGAATAGGTACTGACACTAAAATGATCATCACTGGAGATACAAAACAGATTGATATGAAGAACTCTAAGTTTTCTTCATTAGATCTAGTTATTAGACTATTCGAGAACAAAGATGACATCGGAACTATGCACTTTGCCGTAAGCGACATTGTTAGAGATCCTATCGTGAGACTGATAGAGGAAACCTTTGACGAATGGGAAGAAAAAAATACTAAGCCGGGTAATTCTAATTAGCGATTAAAAGTTGCATCTGGATTATCAGGAATGATAACTGCAGATCCGAATTGGCCTTCGTTAGCTTCCATTATTGATTTTTCATCAGCCTCTAATTCTCTGTTTAATCTTGAAGTTTGATAAGCTCTTCTTGATTCTAAAGGAGTTTCCAGAGTGTAGTCACTAGAGTCAACAAAATCTGGTCTAGGATCGTCTGCTCTTTTCTCTTTATGATTCACAACTTTTATGAATCCGGGTTTGGAAACTTCATAGATATTACCATATGAATCCTCCACCTGATTGTATATGCTGTAGAATCCTGGATTAATGAAAGTGTATATAAAATAAGGAGTTTCCTTCACATTTAGATACTCCTCGCCGGTTTCAGGATTACTTAGAATCCATTTATTGCTATTTTTACCGTATATGTTTGAAGCATAGTTACTGAATACTACGGTAGATAAAAGAGGTACTTCCATATAGTTATCAGTGGAGTGAACATCGCACCATGTCCAAGCTCCTGATCCAGGCCTGGAGATTATATTTCCTAAATTTATACCTAGATCCGGATAGTACTGCTCAGAAAGAGCAGCAAATCCCCCGGTCGATCCAAAAGAGATAAAGCTGCCGGTTCCTCCCGCTGTTCCTCCCGTGTTAACTCCGAACATAAATATATTAGAATCTGAATCCTTAGCGAAAGCTAAGTTTCCTTCAAAGAGATCCAGATTTTTTAAATCTAAATTTTTGTTAGCGTTATTTGTTTTAAGTAGAGCAACATTATATCCGGTTAATCCTGGGGTATTAATTTCATACGAGGTAAAGAACTGCTGATCATTTATCTTTTCGAAAGCTATAAGTCCCATATCAGGATCAAGGACTCCAGTAGAATTACTAAAAGTTTTTACTAAGGTTGCTTGATCTGTTATCTTAGCGGTGTATATGTAATTTTGTCCGGTAGATCCGAGTACTGTTTGACTACCGAAATAACTACCTGTTATTCCCTGACCATAATCTCCCAACACCGTACTTACATAATATCCCGAATTATCCTTAAGTGGAATTATTTTCTTTATGTTATTATAAGCAGAGGTTCCTCCTATATCTACTATTCCTCCAGTTATTCCGTTAGCAGTTGCCCCAGATATTAAGTAGAATGGATAGTTTTTAGTTGCTGATGGCGAAGGGTGTAGAACCTCTATGCCCATCATGTTAAAAGTTCCAGAGGATTGACCTGTTATAATTACTCCGCTTTCGTTATTAGCTGATTTGATGTCTCCTATAGAAAATCCTCCAGTTGACCCCGAAGTATTAGCAATCTCGACTAAATCCAAATTATCGGAATCCAATTTAACATAAGCTCCAAATTGATTTGATGCTGAATCCCCAATATAAGAAAGACTCGTTGGTAAATCAGTGGTTCTATTCCATTGATTTTTTAGAGCATTAAAAGTAACAGGAGTACTTGCAGTGTGGGTTATAGCAAGATTTACGTAATACTTGGACGAATCTATTTTGGTACTTGCAGTTCCTCCGGGATACGTCGAAACTGGCGGAAAGTATCTAAACGAATTTACTCTATATCTTTTTCTTACACTTCTTGGGTAATCTCCAGTAACTCCATTTATATCAGCAAATGTTGAGGAGTCACCCAAATCTCTTCCTATCTTGGCAACATAAATTGCTTTAGAATTTGCCTGGGACGACCCATTATAAAGAGTATATGGATAAACAGTACTATATCGATCATAAAAGCTTATGGTAATTGAAGCTCCGTTATTATAAGGGAATGAAACTGTAGCACCACTTTGATAGGTAGTTCTGATCCCAAATGAATTTCCGTCTCTGTAAATCTGATCTATTCTGTAATATGCAGTATTACTACCCTGAGTAATTACTATGGTTTGTCCGGTTAATCTAGCAAGAATTGTCGAAGATCTATTAGTACTTCCAGAATCTAGGAAGTTAAGATAAACTATATTAACATCACTATATTTTCCACCGGTTCCTGCTGCTATACCATTGAATCCAAAATCACAATAAGTTGAAGCTACAGCATCACCGCTGCCAATCGAGACCAACCAAGAGGCAGAAAGAATAAGAGTTCCGTTAGAAGGTGTTCCTATTCCAGCATAAGAGCCTGAGGTAGCTCCGGGAACCATAGAATTAGTTATTCCTATAGGAGAACCGGTAGCTCCTGTTGGTCCGCTTAAATTTTCATATGCTCCCCATACAAATTCACCGACTTCGATGAATTTATCAAAAGTACCAGAGGCATATAAATAAAGTCCATCGTCACTTGCACATAAGCTCTGAACCTCTGTACTAAATCCTTTAAATGGAAGTATAGAATCGACATTACCGCTTTCGGAATATGATACTACGAATCCAGTTTTTCCGTTGTTCATCGAGTTGTATGTCGAAGAAGTACCCGAATTTAAGCTAGGACCATAACCTGATAGTATTGCTGGGGTTGAATCCTCGTAATATCCAAATTGAATAGAGTAAGTCCCTGTGTAAATGTCAGGCTGAATGTATCCACCAACGTAATATTTTTTATCGCCCAGAAAAGTCTGTGTTGTAGCGGATGTTACTTTAAGCATTCCGATATTACCTGAAGCACCTGAAATATAAGAAATAGCATCTTCCCAAGCAGCAGGTTGTATAGATTCGGATGTTTGATCCTGCTCGAAAGAAGGCAAAGGCCAATTGTTCCAATAAGCTTGTTTACCCGCTCTTCCGTCTGCTATATCACTTAATTTCGTAGTCAAAAATAGGTTATCTGGATCTAAACCAGGATGCTTATCAGCTAAGTATTCTGTTTGATAAACCATCCACTCAGGATATGTCCATGTGTATTTGTTTACCTTTGGTAGAGGAGCTGCTCCTCCGGTGGGTGTATAGTATGTAAAGTTCCATCCCGTTGCTCCAGCGTACTTAGAAGAGGCGTAAACATGCGGAATATCGTAATCAAAAAGAGAAATAGTGTTATATCCAAGAACCCAAAGATCGTTCTCGTGGATAGTTAAAGATTCCTGAGTCGTACCGTGCTCTATTAGCTTTATATCGAGCACATCGTCGCTTAGTAAGGATGAATTAGATGTATTGAATTGAGTGTGTGTAGTACCATTAAAATGCCAAATACCTGTACCGTTTAAAAGCTCCCCGTCACCTTTGGAGTAAAATACATGCCCATTTTCTCTAGACTTTATAGAACTTATTGGGCCTCCAGTGACACCATAATTCCAAAATTCCTTTCCATTAAAATATGAAAGTCCCGAGTCAGTGCCCATCCAAAGATTTCCATTCTCGTCAAAATCTAGACAGTAAATATTATCGGAGATTATCCCACTAGTGCTAGTGTTATAAACTTTTGCCTGTTGAATATATTCAGATCCGTCCGTTAGTGTTAAAGTTTGTAAAGATCCCTGAGGTACAACAAAAAGACCCTCTGAGGTCCCCATATAGTAGAAATAATCCAACCCTCCATACCCTTTGGTTTTTATATCGTATATGTGTGGCCAAGTGTAATTTTCGACAGTTTCCTTCCACTGGTCGGTTTCCTTCAAATAGTAAAAAAGTCTCCCCCCGGTAACACCAGTAATCCTAGTATATGCACTAACACCAGCAGTTCCACCAACACCGTTAAGTGGGTTAATAAAGGCAAGGATATCGTCGCCAAACTGACAGGCGTGAACTAAGGAAACCTCCTGTGGTTGAGTAAATGTTCCCAAATCACTAAAATTCCAGCTTCTACCCTCGGTGACTTTATTAGTATTTACATAAAAAACAGCAACATCATTAAATCCTGCCGTTAATCCCTGAGCTGCTCCAACCCATACTTTATCCTCATTATCCATAGATATAGATCTGGTGTCCATATAGTAAGGAGATGCAGAGGGAACAGCAGAATTTGTAGAGTCATAATATTCCCAAGTGGAACCATTGAATCTTCTAAGATCCTGTCCCGAAGCCCAGACATAGAATTCCTGATCTAAAGCTATTTGATTTATGTAGATTGAACTGTTAGGCATTTAATTTTCTAGTGTAAATTATATATTTTATTTCCGATATCTCATTATTATTAAGGTAATCCAAAATACCATTCTCTTCTAGGTTGAGAATCCGCCTGATTTGTAATTTGCCAAGGATTTGCTATATAGTCATTATAAAAGCCTAACCAGTTTGCTGTAATTCCTCCCGTTAGTCCTGTAGCAGAATACGTGTTAGCTGGATTTGAAGGTATAGGCCAAGGGCCGTTATCAGTTATCGTTATTCTTGTAATTAATTGGTTTGCAGGCCCGGTAGGACCTCTGTCTATTATTGATATCTTCAATCCCTGGAATTCATTCGCATTATAAAAAACACCCGAAGAATTTTGTCCCTTTCCCCATGCATATGCGGGCGAAGCCTCCGCTTGGATATACGCGGAATATCCCTGATTTGTTAACTCCGTATTTATCAATGATGCAATTCCATAAAAGGTACCGAATGCAGAGTCTTGAGCGGTTATCAAGCTTCCATCGGGGGTATTTCCGACTGATCCCCCCATAGAAATTGGAATATCTATCTGATGTGTCAATGCAGGATTTATGGTTGATATACTTCCGGTTGGGCTGTATTCTATGTTAAAGAATAGGTGTATTTCAGGGTTTCCTATGGCAAAACTGGATGAAGGTAAGCAAATTCCGCCCTTCCCCGTAGAAAACCCGGTATATCCTCCGTCTATGTTCTCTTTACAAGCCACAGGAAAGAATATAGTAGCGTTTGCAATTTCTAGAGATCTGGAAGACTGAGAAGCAACAGAAGTATCGCTAAACACAATCGATTCAACATCTGAGACAGCCCAATATCTATTATCTACAAGAGTCTTAGTCACTGAAAGAACATCGGCGAAAATAAACTGGTCTCCGAAATAAGTTCCAATATCACCAGGAAGCATATAGTTTCCCTGGGTATATCTCGTCAATGGAGGAGGTGTCAGGCCACACAGGGTCAGTGCATTAAAAGCTGTTACCAGTTGTCCCGGAATATAACCATACTGGCTAAGATAAGCAAAATCCATTGAAGGGGAAAAGTAAGCAAGAAATTCCCCATGGGCTCTAAAATATTGATTGTCTATATTTTTAGGGACTGATGCATGAGTATCGATATTAAAAAGATATCCGGACCCAGATAGTGCCAGGGTAGGATTTGATGTTAAAAGTGCACCCCCAGCAACAGCAGTAGTGGTGGAATAGCTTACGTTTGGTTGATAAATATCTATATCAAGATAGTTATAGATCTCTACCGGACCATTCTTGCTATAAGTGACATTCACCGTAGAATTTGCGGTGTTTGACAATATACTGGTAACAGTAACACTGGACGATGTAGAATAAGTAGAATAAGTTGCTCCCAATTCGGATCCGGTAAGAGTCAGCCAATTAATAACGTTAAGAGACTGACTTGCAGTCAAACCTGTGTATCCTGCAGTTCCTGCTAAAGACCATGTATAGTATGATAGGTTACCAGTAGGTCCACTAGCACCATACACCACGTTTTGGCTCATTCTTATAGTTGATGGAGTTGCACTTAAAGAAACAGTAAGATTTTCTGCATTGACCTTTATAAGGTTAGGTTCGGTTTTAACTGATGTTAGAATGATTCCCCCTGGTATTGTTTTTGATGCGGTTAAAACGGTATCGAATCCAGGAGTTGATGGGGAGAGATATCTAACTAAAGGGTTCTGAGCAGTAGAACCGGTTGGGCTACCTCCAGAGAAATTCCATGTCCATCCGTTAGGACCACCCGAACTGGTGTCCTGATAGTATACATAATCTCCCTGAGTTATTGTTAAAGACATTTAAAGAATTACAATTTAATTTAATTATATATCCCTAGTCTAAGAGTCTATGTAATTATCAAAAACATCTTTTTACACCGCAGTGTAATTGAAAGAAGCTACTAATAATCCATTACCCCCAAGTATACTAGGAGGTGCTAAATATCCAGATGCGGAAACAACCGAATTAGATATTGACAAGTTTATCGGCGGAGAGTTTAAAGGTAAGCTACCGCTCTCGTTTGGTATGGGTCTGTAATAAAAATTAGTCAGATTAGGATCTGAAGCGTTATTTAACTGATTTGATAACTCCTGTATAGTTAGAGCGGAAACTCCAGGCTGAACTGTTATACCGATTGGGAATGGGTCAAATTCATTAGCCGTGCTAATCTTTATAAAATCACCGGGATTAATATTATGTAATTCATAACCACCTAGCCAATCATTATTAAATTCATAATCGAACCACGTGTGTGCGTATCCATTATCCCAGTTATTATCAGAGAATATGTTCCAGTTTATCCTCTTTGTTCCCCAATATTTAAGATTTGAGTTGGGCAGGGATTCACTAGACTCTGTCCAGTATACGTAAGTTTCCTCTGCTGTGACCCCACCTGTCAATCCAGTAGAAGCTGATGATATTGATAGCGATCCGCTAACTTCAAAAGCCAGTGCCACGCCGTTTTGATCTGCGCCTAATTCATCCGGAGCACTGATAACAACAGTAACAGGGTCTAGGCCAGGATCTGAGCAAGATGCGAAATAATCGGGGTAAGTTCTCAATGAATTTACAGAGGAAACTATAGCATTAGCTGTTCTGTATAGGGAATCCCCCGTTTCAGCTGATCCAATAAGTCTGCCCCCAGCATAAACTGAGACAGATCCAGTTCCAGTAAAATACTGATTTGGGTATATTGATGTATCAACAGAGATTCTAGTAGGACCGGTTTGAATATAAGTAAAGTTCCAAGTAGATTCCATTGTTACAGGAATCTTAAAAGTGGTAGTTGATCCGGAAGGCACCGTCACCACCCATCTTCCAGTTAGCTGAGAAATTGTGTTAAGTAAAGTTACTTCGTCTCCCGTTTGTAAACCGTGAGCAGTTGAACAAGTTATTGTTGCTAAACCATATTGTCCAGATATTATTAAATACGATGATATGTCGCTTATTGATATTTCAGACTGGGTAAAAGAAACGTATCCGGTTGCACCTATTGGATCAGGGTTGACCTTGACGTAAACATCCTGTCCTTCTTCTGATTTATTACCGTATGTTGCAAAATCAAGTATTTCCGCAGGAATTGTTCTTTCCAGAACTTCTATAGATTTTCCCTCGGCGGGATATTCCCAGATAGAGCTGTAATCGTCCCATCCCCTATATACATTTCTCCATCTATAGTCTTCAACCTCTCTAAATCTAGACCAAGCATCGATATCTATAACTTTAGGACTAACTGTTATAGCTCCATTCTTGATTGCTACTGTTTTAGCATTAAACGCATCATAAACGTTGCAAGTTACTTGATAAACCCCAGTGTATGGTACAAAGTGGGCTAATGTATAAAAGTCCAGTATAGATCCTCTAAATTGAAAATTATAAGGGCTTCCTTGTTGTGTTGCTGGTTTATTTATGATCCATTCAATATCAACCATGTTTGAGAAATCTACGTTCTTCCAGTTAAGTATGGTGTAATTTTGGATGCTTGAAAATAAGGAGGACTCGTCAGTTGTTACTGTAGTTGAATTATCGAGTAAAATATCGTAGATCCCTGTAGAGTAATCAACGCTAGTAACCGTTCCATATATGTTTGTGGGTTTATACAATACCCTGCTTCCAACTTTGAACGAAGGTATTAATAATGAAGACCAGCTTATGTTAAGCTCATCCCAAGACCATATGTCTCTGATCAACTCCAATATAATAGGCATTCCTATCGGTGTCTGGTATTGGAGTCCCGTTACAGGATCTATGTAGGCAGGTGGATCGTATTTCCCATCTCCAAGTTCAACTAGGTCGGAATTCTGTTTAAGTGTATAGAATTCGCTTATTGAACTTATAAGTGATTGATTCTGATTTGCACTATAATTCTGTTGGAATGAAAGAGGGTCTATTATATTACCAAGATCAGATAATTCGGAAGGCAAGACATTGATCACACCATTCAGAAGTGCCTTATTGGGCGAAGAATAATAATAAACAGGAGATGTCTGCTGAGGATTTACATACCAAACAATACTAGAAGAACCCGCAGTTGCACCATTTCCAGTTAATCCGATAGGATCGCTCTGATTTAAAGAGCTATCGGTTGTTATGTAGAGATCAAATCCATCTGTATCGAAACTAAATTCGTATGTTTTACCCGCGGTTACCGTCAATAAAGGATTCGGTCCCGTTGCAGGAATTCCGGAGAAATACATAGCACTTCCGGTTCCGCCGCCAACGCTGGATTCGATTTTATAATAATTATTGTATGAGCTTGGGGTTTGTATTGAATTTGCTAAAGGTCTTGTTGAGAAATTTCTAAGATCTTCTAAAAATCCAAAATCCGGTGTAACCTTTATGTCAGTATAAAATCCTGATTCGATGTCAGGTCTTTCCATAACATCGGTCCAAGCCTTAGTATTATAAACGTTGAAGTAAATACCCTCGCCCGTGATGTCTATGATTCTTGCGTTTAAAGGAAGATAATCTCTCTTGAGCCTTTCCTTTAGTGCAAACATCTTTATAAGAACTTCCTCTTGAGTAAACTGAAAAGAATCTATAACCTCAGGATATCCAAAATCAGAATCATATCCGGTTGTCTTATTTATATCGTAATAGAGACCGAATAGGGAGGTCTTTTTATAGGTTCTGCTAGGAAGCAAGGTTTCCTCTGAAGAAACATCTAACACGTAGTTACCGTTCCCGTCGGGTCCATATGTCTGAACCAGCTTATATTTACCTGAATTTGGATTGTCTAATACATCTCCTATCTGGTAGCTTTGGGAATATCCACCTTTCTGCTGATTCTTTATCGCCCTAAGAAACTGTGCATTCTGTTGCAAAGGCGATTCCAGCTTCAAGCTTTGGTATTGAAGATTTAACCAATACTCCTTTATTCTAAGATCCTGATACCCGAAAAATTTTATTACATTTATAAGCCCCTTATAACTTCCCAAATAAGGAAAAATTTCCTCTCCTGCTACAAGTAGCTCTTTCCTTTTCTCGTTTATTTCCAAATAATTCGGAAGGGGCTCATTCGGATCGTGATCTCTTAATATAATCGAATCTTCTTGGTAGAAAGCTCTACCTATATTTCGAAGCATTATATCAAATCTTTCATCCTCGCCAATAATTTCACCATAGAAATCTATCTCAATTACCTTCTGTGGGGTTCCACTACTGATATCTTCTACTATTAATTTTCTCTCGTAAATATTTGAAGCAAGATCTGTTGCGTTAATTGCAACGTTAATCGAAAGAGCCTCTGAACTAACAGTGCTTGTTGAAACGTATCCGTTTCCAGTCAATGAGTCAGTAGGATCTGCATCAACACTATAAACTATGTTTGGGTAGCTAACTATAAGAGGTTTGCCTTCACCCCCCTCTAACTGGTCTTCGATCTTGTAAGTAAAAAGTATTTCAGATACATCAGTTTCGCCGTAGCTGTCATTGTACCATCTAGTTCTCCATACACCTGCAGTAGCTCCAGTTACCCCAGTGTGTGGAAGTCCGTATTCAAAATTACCAGAAGATTCGAGTAGCTGTACTATGAATATCTGCTGGTTTTCGTAAAGTCCAGAAGAAACCGGATCGAAATATATGTTACCCTTAAAATATCCACCCGGTCTATTTGTATAGACAGTGTTGAAATATATCTGATTATCCAAGCTTATTAACTCCTGTCCAGATACGCTATCAGTTTCGAAGTTTACTCTGTAATATGTTGAATTGTCAACAACCGAAGTTATCTTTGCGCTGAATTCATTCTGACCTGCAATTCTTCCGTATAGAAATACATCAGCTCCATTTAGAATATAATCATTTGCTTCCGTTGCCCAACTGTTTATGTAGTACCCGTTTAAATCAGTAGGATTTAAGTCTATGTAAGGTGACGTGTTATTATCAAGTTGAGCAACTGAACATGCACCCGAGCTAGAAACAGACGAGTTAGTTATGTAGGTAAATTTAAGATCAAGCTCGCTCGGTCCAGTAGCTCCGATATATTCGAAATTTAATGGACTTCCAGTTTTATCATAAAAATTAAGCCTTCTGTAGAAAAAATTTGACATACTTTAAAAAACTCTTCTGTTGTTTTTCTTAACTGTATAGTTAACAAAATTTTTAATTTGCTTTGTTGTTTCGATCAACCCAAAAACTACTCTATTGAAGTAACCCAGTATTGCTTCTTTAATGGGATCTCTGTACATAGCATTAGCTAAAGATCTCTTTAATATTTGATCTTTATATTCGAAACCATTATAGAGATTGTCATTAAAGCTATCCCTTATATCATAGATATTTGATGTCGGATCATATTCGTAATACCTTCTCTCAACCGGAATCTTAGGCATAGCTTTCATAATTGTTTTATATTCATTAGCATCAGAGCAAGGTGAAAATTTATATTCGCCTGTGCCGCTAACTATGATTCTTCGATAGCCAGAGCATCCTATGTTAATTGCTCTATCCTCAGCAAGAGCCTGTGTAGGATAAGCATCCTTAGAGTTATAGAAAGTTGTATTATTGGTACGGGGTTTTATTCCGGATACCGTATAATTAATATCCTTCTTTAGATCGGGGAAGAAAGGTGAAAATTTTTCCATTATTTATTGCTTATAAGTTGAGCTTTCATCTCTGAATTTAGAGACATGTTAAAATTCATCGGAACCACTTTAGATATGCTTATATTTAAAGGTCCAGGTTTACCTGTAACTATACCAGTCTGATATTCTGTTCCGTTTCTATCCGTCCATCCACCTCTAAGAACTACCAATTGATTTCTTCCTATAATTATATCACCAAATTCATTTAATCCAACCTGTTGCTGTAATTGCTCCTGACTAACGTTGCTTAATCCACTCATAAGCTGCTGATTCTTTTCATTTGCTTCCCCAACGAAATAGAAGGAAACTGAATCCACACCCTCTACAGATTCAATTAAAGCAATCATGTCAGACTTAGGTATAAAATCTCTTCTTTTAAGATTCAGCATGTATTCTGAAATTTTCTTTCTTATAGCTTGTCGGATCGTTTCAGGATCATATCCCTCAAACATTGTTATAACCGCATTACCTACAAATCTAGCTACAGTAGGTTCGACAATTTTAACAACGGTTGTTGCTATCATTGAACCTGAATCCTCTATAAGATTTATAACCTTGTTTTTCTGTGCAGTCGTAAGAAGGAAATTAGATACCGGTATATCGAAATAATCCTCATTAGAAGAAATGTTTAGTGTTATATCAGGTACCAAGAAAATGTAAATAACGTTATCATCATCCAGATACTCGTCATCGAAAGTGGAGAATGCTTGGATCTGTGAAAATATTCCCAATTTATTTAAGAATATCTCATAGTTCTGTGCATTTGCAAAAACGAAGGATCTACTTGTTTTCGGAGCAACTAGTCTTATGAGGTTTATAGATTCCGGATTTGTACCAAAAGAAGGATCGATCTGGTTAGAGATATCCAGGTAATTGTTTAAATCAACTTCTTTACCAAATAGATCTGTTCCTGTTGTAACGAATTTATAGGTTAGACCCTTATCTTTTGTAGAATTCGCATTTCCTGAAGAACCCGATGTCTGTAAATATTCTATTCTTATCCTTGATCCTCTCTGAGGGATCATACCAAAGTTAGAATTACCGAAATAAATATCAAGGCCTTCTTGAATCCCTGTTCTTACCATGAATCCCTTTCCATTTAGAGGTATGTCATATAGTGAATCATATCTTCTCCATTTCTCCTCGTTTACATAAACGTTAACATAAAATTGGTCTAGATAAGCACCAGTGCTTGAAGGTAGATTGAAACTTTGGAGAGCGTTACCTGTACCGGTAACAACGGATGTCTGAAATTCTCCCTGAGCTATTTTAGTTCTCAATGCAGGATAACTTCCGCTAAGCTGAATGGTTACTCTAGATGAACCAAAAACTAAAGCATAGACTTTACCATTTTCTTGGCATCTTATTAAAGCGTTATTGTTTATTATGACCGCACTTCCGCCAACATCAGATTCTCTCCTGTTCCATGAAAGCGTAACTTCTCCCTGAGCAGCAGAAGCTCTTCCTGGGTCATACCCAGCTATTCTAGCTAAACTTCTGACTGAGTAATCTCTAGTTGCTTGCTCCATGTTAAGCTCAGTGATTGAATCCTCAATGAAATATAAGATCATCTGAGAAAGATTCTGGAGAACAAATAGTATTTGTCCCCATGCAGATGCAACGGTAAATAAATTAGCCGTTTGGTTATATGTGTCCTGCAAAAAAGTAAACGTGTCATTTAATAGACCGTTAATCAGGATGTTATTTTTCTTAAAAATGTTCATTTCTCTATATTAAGTTATTCTTAGTGTAACGACCGGACTTAATCCACCGTTAACTGGTATATTAAAATCAAGTGTAGCTATATCTCTTTGTGTCCCTTGATAAAATTTAAGCGAATATGAACCACCCAATTTCTTAAATAAAGGGATATAAGTTTGCAGGAATAAATCGAGCTCTTTCCTTATGCTAGCTTCGGATAAATTAAGTGTAAATATCAGATCTTCCAGATTGAGTCCGAACTTAGGATCTCCCAAAACTTCTCCCTTGTTTGTCAGGAGAAGCATTTTTATTTGACCCACGCAAATCTCTACCGGATCCGACGTTTCGATCTGGTATGGATTGTAGTTGGGATCTAAAGGATCTCTGTTGTAAATCTCTCTCATTGGAATCTTTTTTCGTATTATATATCGCAGATTTTAAACACAGTAAACGTAAACAAAAAACCCCCGGATTTTTAAAAACCAGGGGTTTATAATTAAAATTAAGTCTATTAGTTCCACTGAAGGAAGTAACTTGGAGTATTTTCTCCGTTGATCATATCCATAACTTCCTGTAATTCTGCTTCTCCAGTGGATCTTATATCTGCTGCATTCACCTGTACCCCACCCGGTAAGTTATATGTAAAAACTGAAAGCATATTTGCCAATGCAATTTTAGCCTTGGCTATACAATATCTGATGAAAAGCTCGTCTGCAAAGAGGTCATCGTCATTTAAAGCTACGAAACATCTAATTGATACGTCCACCCCACCAGCACCAAATCCCTGAGCAAGTTGCCCCTTTCCAGTCCTGTTTGGGTCTCTACCTAAAATAGTTAGTTTTTTACTGTTTTTATTCCATTTGAAAGCAAAGCTATTTAACAAATAAGCTTTGGCTAGATCGAAGTATGAGTACATTACTGTACGATAAACAAGGTTATCTCCTACGAAAGGCGATAATAGAAGCTCAGATCCGAGCAATTTAGAATCACCAAAATCCCTGTCAGGGTTACCCGATATACCATACCCACCAACTTCTCTAACGTCATAAACGGTAACTATAGATTCAGGTAGCTTTAATTGTCTGGTTGCTCTAAATTCAGGATGCTGAAATATTGCGTTTGCAAGAACAAAAACTCTCTCCTCTACCGCATATTGATAGTTATCAAGAAACCATGCTCTCGCTCTCTTTATTATCCTTTTGGTTTCCTGCTCGTTTAGATTATAAGGGAGGGCACAACTAAAAGAAAGCGCATCTTCTATTTCCTGGATTAGTTCTTCTTCTGTCATCTTTTAGCGATTATTTTTAAAAGTTCATATTACCGAACCTTGGATTATTGTATCTATCGTTGAGATCCTTCAATCTTTTATCTGTAATAAATCTTTCTTTTCTAAAATCTTCCCATCCTTTAACTTTTAGCGTTTCTTTGCTTACCTCAGCATTTTCACCAACGTTACCAGCTCTTAAGACTCCTTCTATTATTTTACAGTTTATGGTTTTACCCTCGCAGTCTATAAAACAATCTTCTAGTTCATTTCCAAAATCTACAACACAATTCTTAATCTTGGACGATATAACTTTAGTGTCATTAACTATGTAACACTCCTCTACTGAAGACTTCTTTATCTTGGAACTGTATATGTTACAATTTTTAACTATACCATTCTTTATGTCACATAAAATAAGATCTATATCCTTTAATTCTAAAGCTTCTCTACTTCTAGCATCTTTTAATTGACATCTTCCTGTGGTTGTGTCGTAGTTGAAGTATCCCGAAGTAACGTTTCCTTCCACGATTATTTCAAAGACCTTGTCTCTTATAATTGACCAATAAGTTTTTATGTTTTCGTCTAGACCCTTAAGATCTACGAATATATGAAAGTCTGGAAAATTTCTGAAAAAGAAATCCGGGTTACTGAATGATCTAACAACCTTTGTGTATTGGTTCATCATTCCCTGAAGCTTTGAAAGATCTTCCTTGGTATATCCAGATATTCTATGACTTAATAAATCATACATATAAAGGATAACGTAATCTATGATTTCTCTAATGTCCTTAGTTTTCTTTTGATAATCTCTGTTTCCTAAATATCTGAACTCTAAATATCCCTTTGGAATTTTTGTGAAATTTACTCCGTAGTATTTGTCCTCCGGAACTTTAAACATCTTAGGATCAATAGATGTCAGATTTTCAACCATAGAAAATCTATTTCTGGGAACCACCCTTTTTATAGATTTAGCATAAACGTTTTTTGATCTGTTTCCAAATTTAGAATAGATCAGGTTTTCATCAAGACCCAATATAAATTTAAGTTTATCTAAGTTCTCTATTTTATCCTTAACATCCCTTCTGAATTTATCAAAACTAACAGAAAACTGGAATGCACATCTATCCGTTGTCCACCCATTTTCGTCTATCCAATTAAGAACCTTAATTAATATAGGGATAGCCTCATTGTAAGGAAGCGGACCAGTAATAAACTCCATCATTTTGCTCCCGCCAGAATAATCTGGCTCTAGCTTGCAAGTATTTGCATCTACCTCAATATTAGAGTGGTACCTTTCGGATACCACTACCTTTTTATTAACAAGCTTAGAAAGTAACTCCGCTGCTCTGCCCTTTAGCAAATTAGTATAAAATTCAAATTCGAATCCTATTACAGAAGAGCTAAGGGCATGCGCTTTGTCAAAATGAGTTCTATTATCGGTCATTTACCGGTTCTGCGAAGATTTTTCCGCTAGATGGTTCAACTTCATAAACCGTAACTAGTAGATCATCCCCAGGCTTAAGATTCTTGGTCTTTTTACCAATTTTATCCTGAGGGACAAGAGCCATAAGACCAAATTCCACAAGATCAACTAAAATTCCGTTTTTTCTCTTGTGTTTAATTTTTGCTTCGATTGGCTCACATGTTCCGTCCTTGATTTGTTTATCAAGATCGTGTATGATAACATTTCTCTCTAAAGGTTTCTCTAGTGTCAATGTTAATCTGTTATTATCCTTAATTTCCTTAACGTAGAATTCAATCTCGTCTCCAGGATTTACACTAGCAATTGTGTGCTCTTCACTGAATTCAGTTTTGTGAATGAGTCCTGTGTAAACTTCTTCCCATTCAACAAATACTCCAAAGTCACTTGTTCCTGTGACATATCCTTTGTATTTCTTAGTAAGATCCAATTCTTGAATCTTGCTCTCCATAATTTTGTTAAGGTACTTCTTGTAAGAAACGATGAAGATATCTTTAGCTTCGACATAACCTTCAATCATTACGTGTAGCTCTTTACCGATATAAGATTCGAAATCAGTGATTCTATTAGCAGCTGCTAAAGATCCAGGTAAGAAACATTTAATACCCGATAGATCAACGATGTATCCACCTTTATTGATGCTTTCAATTCTTACGCTGTATGCACTAGACTCTTTCTTAATCTGCTCGAATAATTCAGCTCTAAGACTGTGAATATAGTATTCAACCACTGATCCTGTGTAATTACCCCCGATTTTTCTTACTCTAGCTTGTAAAACGTCGCCTGGATTGAAAGATAATCCAGTTATTCTTAATTTATCTGCATCTTTTCTTTCCTTCTTAAGATCGATGTAAATTGTTTGACCCGTACTTGTTTGAGCTAATGCTTCATTCAAGCTAACAGATACAATCTTGCAAGGATAAACGTTACCCTCGTCAAGATCCTTAGAGAAAACTGTATTAGAAGAAGACCCTTCAAAATAGTTATTATAAGCATCTAAAAGCTCCTGAGCATAAGGCTCGTGGCAATAAATTTTAGACCCACTAGGAATCCTTTTGAGTTTAGTGTTCGGAGTTCTTCCATTCCTTACGTCCCAGTTAAAATCGTCTGAGTTTGGTGTGTTAGTTGATGAAAAATCAATCATATTTTTTTGTTTAAGAAGTTATTAATCTTACTATATATCCAAGCTTAAGTTCCTTTAAAAGCTCGGAATTATTTTAAAAAACAATGGGGACAAAACCGATCATAGGAGCTGGGGGACCGCTTGTAGGAACACCCCCATTATAAATGAGCTTAAATTCAAGCATATTGGCTGCAAAAGAGAAAGCTAAAGCTGAAGCAACTACTCTTGCGCCTATTTGTCTCTCCGGAATAGTTTTAAATTTTTTCCCACTATTAAAAGCTCTTTTGAGATAATCTGCAAGTCTTTTTCTGCTACCGTAGTATATCGGAATGAAAAAACCTCCCAGAGGCAAGGTAAGCAAACAAGGGGGAACTGGCGGAGTTGGCGTAAATGGCTGTTGTAAGGTAGATGCCCAATATGCTAAAACCCCGGTTGCCATTATATAATATGGGTCATTCTGATTATCAGATTCACTATTCTTTTTCTCCTTGTCCGCTAATTCCTGAATGTATCTCTGCTTCAAATCTCTAAATCTAGCTGCCTCGTAATCATAAGCAATAGATTTACTGAGCTTAATAGAAGCGAATTTAAGTGTTCTATTAAGATAAGCAGGAGTTCCTGGTTGTACGACTTTTAATGAGTCCAGCTTATTAACTAACCCCAATCCCGAAAAGTCATTAGAAAATAACTTATCTAGGTTCTGATTCTTTAGAATAACATTAGTTGCTAATTTCCGATCAATTAGGTTATTTACGCCTGAAATATTTCCACTAAAAGCCTTAAATAGACCAGACTCATATCTTTGATCGTAAGTGAATTTAATTATAAAGTCTTTTACCATATAATCTGGGATTCTTTCTGGATCATTAGCATGTTCTTCCTGAAACAATTCCTTAGTAATCTCTATGTTCTGGAGGTTTTTGAAATCTTCAATTTTCTTGCTCTCTGCGGTACCGAGTCCTTTTATGAGTTCTAAAGCTTTATCAGAAATTTCCTTTGACCATTCCTGATAGTCCGGACTTAATCTTAAACTATAGATCCATTGTATGTAGTCAGATGTACCGTCATATTTTTTAACTATTCTTCTGGCTATCTCCAGAACTTGTTGTTCTCTAGTCGTGGGGAAATCTGGAAATTGCGAGAAGAATATAGAATATGTGAAATCTGGTATTGATTCACCATTTAACTCAGCCCACGCTAAAAAATCTAAATCGAACTTATCCAGATATTCGTCAGTTTTAACATTAGGAAGTGAATCTTCTAGATCTGAATAATCCGGATCTTTTAGCTTTTCCTCTAATGTTGGGGTTTGTTCTTTTTCTAGAAGCTTAAAAGCTTGAGTAAAAGCGGTTGTAAGTAATTGAGCATTCCCCTTCTGATGAAGGTTACCAAAAGGTGTTTGTGCTTTTCCAGCTACAGCTAGGACATATTGATTAGCTAAATATGTTGCAAAATCGTCCACATTCTTTCCTCCAGAATCGTAAGATCCCTGTATGGATTGGCCTGAAAGTTTATTCCCGACATTAGCTATAAATGTACCCCAATCAGCTGGCATTGTTATTTAGTTTTAGATACTTGACTTAAATGCTGAGGATCGGACATCGGTACAACAGGTACACCAGATGGACCAACTCCAGTTGGATGAGTGTGTGAATTAAAGAATGTCAAAAAGGTGCTACCCAAAACTAGCTTTTCTACAGCTCCCTCTCCGAGTTCTATATTTTCAGATTTAACTATCACCTTCTGTTTTCCCCCGCTCTTCTCCATTCTAATCTCGTCATCATTCATCTTAACAACTATTCTTAGCTTCTCCTTATCAGTTCCTCCGTTTTGAGTATCCAGTTGTATTGTGGCATCCCCCAGTTGGAAAACTAAACCCTTCTTCCTGGTGTATATCATTTTTAATGTTCCAGGTTGAGCCTCGGAATCATATATTAAAGAGTTGGTTCCTTCATAAGAGTTTTCCTCTTTAAGTTCAGCCATAAGATCTTTGGAGATTTCTTTGACGTAGTGGAAATTTAGTTTGTAGTAGTTATTACCTTCAAAATTAACCGCCACTATAGAGCCAAGTCTAGGTATGGTAAGGTTACCCCCACCAAAATCCCCACCAAAAGATAAACCCGCAATCTGCTCTGCCCAAGGGATATCGTCAACTGGAAGTCCGTCAAATATACCGAAGACTTCAACCTTTGCTCTTCCCTCGTAAAGTGGGTCCTTGATATCAACCACCCTACCAAGATACGTTTTATTTTCTCCTGACATAATTATTCAAACTTTTCAGGCTCCGGGTTTAATCCGCCTGTACTGATATTATACTTACCTTCTGGCTTTAAATTTCCTAAATTTAGTGGGGCTTCAACTATAAAATCTCCGGTTGTCTGAGGGTAAGCCTTTCCGATTTCCCCCCTGGATTTTCTATTAACCTGATCTACCTTTGGATAAACAGCATTTGGCTGTGTGGTGAATGTGTTTGATGGATCTCTAAGTTCCCCGTTAGAACTGATCTTCTGGGTTTGTGAATATACCGGAGCAGGTTCTATCTGAGAATTAGTAGAAGTTTTTACAGAATCGGGATAAACTTTTTGAGTATTAAGAGGTGCTTGATCGTTATTTGCATCAGGATAAACTTTACCGTCTGCAGGCTTATAACTTCTATCAGGAGCTCCTAGATCCTGACCAGGTACTGACTTGTACACATCATCCTGTATTTTACCATAAGAACGTGTAGGAACACCCAAATCTGTGCCCGGAACGTTTTTGTATACATCATCTTGGATTTGCGGATAAGTTCTGCTAGGCACGCCTAAATCGCTTCCTGGAACATTCCCGTAAGCGTCTCCGCTCGGAGCTGGATAAACCCTTTGAGGAACTCCCAGATCCTGCCCGGGTACGTCCGCATACGCGTCTCCGCCCGGAGCTGGATAAACCCTTTGGGGAACACCTAAATCCTGACCAGGTACGTCCGCATACGCGTCTCCGCCCGGAGCTGGATAAACCCTATCGGGAACTCCAAGATCTGCTCCCGGTACTTCATCATACGCGTCTCCAACAGGAGCTGGATAAACCCTATCGGGAACTCCCAGATCTTTTCCCGGAACATCGCCATAAGCATCTCCCTTAGGCTCGACGTAAACTCTCTGAGGAACCCCCAGATCCTGACCAGGAACACCCGGATAGTTGTCTCCTGTAGGTTTAGTGTAGACTCTTCCCTGTACACCTGCTATAGAGCTTACCCCCAGATCAGATCCAGGAACCCTAGTGTAGACGTCATCGTTAATTCCAGGATAAACCCTTTGAGGTGGACCTCCAAGTCCAGTTGTTTGTGGATTTGGTAAATTAGTTTCTTTGAATCCGGGATTTATGTTTCCTAGCTGGTCCAAAAACTGCTGTGCAGTGTTGAAGGAAAGATTTCCTAATACCTGTGAAGGATTCAAGCTATAGATATTACCAAGAGCTAGTGTGTCCAGTCCTGCAACATTGGGCTTAATGAAATTAGCAACTCCCTCATTTATTAGATCATTTAAAGAATTACTTAAAAAATTAGTTAGAAGCTCGCCACCAATAGAAAGCAAATCATTTCCTAGATTGTTAGGGTTTCTCTGTACCGAAGATCTAGCAGCGTCCCAGCTATCACCAAGTATCAAAGGCTTTTCATCCTGCCTGATATTGGGATATTGAGTTCTAACCCTAACCCTTCCAACAATAACTCTGAATTTTTGGGATACCGGAGTTGCACTATCTGTACCGGGGTTTATTTCACTAGGTATCGGGGTGCTTTCGCTAAAATCAAACTCACAATTTCTACACTCAAAAACTATAACTGGTTTTATTCCGCTCTGATCTTGCTGGTTTCTGAGCATCGATAAGTCATTATCAACACCAGCCCCATTTAAAACATTACCAACAAAGGAATTAAAAGCACTAGCAGGATTGGTGTTCGAAGAACCTCCGTTATATTCGCTATTCTGTTCTCCCGCTACGTCACCAACATTTGTACCAGGGTTGTTTCCTGATCCAAGAAGAGTAGCTATATTATCTATTGCAGTTAGGGCTGCAGATGAACCTATTAATCTAGACGTCTTAAAGAAATTACGAATCTCCGAAACGAAAATATACATCGTAAACTTTCTAAGATTTCTAGGAACAAGTTCACGCATATTATCATAATCGAAAGTTGCTTGATTGTAAAGATCCGCTAGAGCGGTCATTCTTAAATTCAAAGATTCTAGAGTGGTAAATTCCAAAGCCTTCCCTTGTGTCCTCTGAGGACTGAATTCTGTATTTGCTTCAACTGCAAAACCCTTTCTCGAAACTAAAGGCAATTGGTCTAATCCGCTAATTGATTGAATAAACCAAGGTGAATTATTAAGGAGATCACTAAAACTATTTTTAAATTGGATTAACATATCGGATCTCTTTCCGCCTCTGGGAAACTGTGCTTCTCTTTCTCTTAAATAAGATATTGCTGAATGAAATGATATGTTTCCGTTAGGCTGAGTTCTGTACGAATACTGGGCTTGACCAAAAGGATTGTTACCGAAAAAATCGTTATTTATATAACTTGTCTCTCTGAAAAGCGGGCTAGGCGGAAGCCCATCATCAGCTCTGACTGGTAGAGCACCAAAATCAACCACTATTTTAAATCCAAGATATGTTGGATCCTCGTAGTTTCCTTGTTTGGATAGTTTAAAGCCCTTTAGGAAAAGACTCCTTAGTTGATCTGTTGCTCCGAATGACATTAATCTGTTTTAGTTTATTGTATTTATCTCATCTTTTAAAATAGCTTCTTTATAGCTGAGATAGGGAAAGCCTTAGGTATAGGTCCAGAAGAGTTTGCTGTCCAAGTTCTTTTTGCCAATGTCAGATAGTGTTTCATTCCGCCAGAACTAATACTCCATTTTATGGACATAGAGACTATCACATAATTTCCAGAAAGGAATTCATCCTTTGTGGGAGCAGCAGAAGTATTAGGCTGACCGTTAGGCATATTCCCTACATTTTGTTGTCTTGTTCCTTGAGTAAAAACATAAATTCCGACGGGGATAACTTGTCCTCTATAAAGACCCGGGAAAAAATCAGTAAGCTCGACCTCCAAGGTTAGCTTAGTGCAGTCATTCATGTTTATTGTGTTCTGCAGTCTAGCATGATAATAATTCTTGTGTACTCCGTCGGTGTTCAAAACACCCATCCACTGTCTCCTTTTTTCTTCTTTATATTCATTATCTCTAGCTCTACCTTTCTGAAGTATCGAACCGATCCCGATCGTCTCCGGAGTTATGGATTCCATAGAATACGTAACGTATTTTTCGGTGGGATCGTTGGTTTCTAATAACTCGTCATAGAATCCTATATCAGTTACATAACCTGAGGCGTTGGTGTTAGTACCAGCCCTTGATGTTAAGGTGTAGCCGTTTATAAAATATGGTACAACTCCAAATCCAGCCATATTAGTTAGAACTAATGGCAAAGTTTTATTTTCTGGTGTTGGTGCTCCTGGTATAGCGCTATCCACTTTGACACCAGCTGACGTATATCCCGGAACTATTCTTGCCTGCCATTTTGGATCCCTGTCAAATTCAAACTGGGAACCCATATTAATAAAATTGAGATTATAATAAGGATCTATCCAGCAATCGAAAAAACTAGACTCGTCATCTTTATATGCGCTTAAAGTAATTTCCCTTATAAGATCGTAATATGAATAGTTTGGACATAGCCATGTCATCTTATCGTCAGGTGAACCTTCATTTGTCGAGAATCCCAAATTAAGATCTTGTGAAATCTCCAATAAAGCATCATGGGAATTCATATTAGCAAAAGACTTTATTCTCTCCGTGTAAAGTCCAGGAATTCTACATTCAGCTACTATAGTGAATCTCAAATTTATTCCCTTTCCATCAGGATCTGAACCAGTTTCTGAATAAGTACTAGAAACCTCGCTGACAACATCTAGTATATTGAAGTCCATTCTAATCGGTTTATAGTAATCTCCGGGTGCTCTCATATAAAGAGAAACTATATCTCCGTCCTTTGGGTAGTTGTTAGATATAAAAACACTTTCAACTGCTATGAACGAGAATCTTACAGTTGGTATAAATCCACCCAAATCCAGATTGAATCTTGTTAAGAAATTTGTTACACTATAACCGTTTATTGTAAGAAAAGGAACATTTAGACCAGTTAGCTTTTCGTCAGTTTCTCCAGAATTTCTAAGAGACTGTATATCACTAGCACCATTCGAGTAATCCACTTGGATTGCCTCGTCTAGCTTCATGTTATTTAGAGCTACGTTTACTATGTTTATTGAATCTCTACCCATTTATATAGATTTACTGAGGTGTATTGAATCCTCCTCCACCTGCATCAGGTGCAAATATGAAGAATCCGTTCTTTTTATCTATTACTTTCTCCCCTGGTTGAAGAACATTAGGCGGTAAATCCATTGCAGGCTTATTTTTTACTTTGTCCTGCAAATATTTTTTCCTACCCTCGCTAACCTTGAATTTTTTCTGTTCTTGGTTTTTCTTAAACACGTTATTTGGATTTGTGTTCGTATTCGAACTAACGGCCGTTTGATCTTTAATTTGTTTTGTTCTAAAGCTCTCCTGTACAGTTGATGATTCAGGTATTGCAAAGACAGTGCCTTCCTTGACAGCAAAAGGATTACTTACGCTATTGAATTTTAACAAGGACCCAACCATTCCTTGATCACCCAGCTTAATAGCAGCTATGATATCAGGTCTCATCTGATAGTACTCAGTTACTGCAAAAAATGTTTTTATCTGTACAGAGACATTATTATAAGTCATGGAAGCTTTAGTGAGATCCCATACTCCATAGCTACCGGTAGAATTTAAAGTGCTATCCGGATTGAATATTCTTTTATTATTGGTCAGTGTATCTATTTCCAGTGCCATTTTATTGATTTATTTTATTTAGGGATTTGTTGGGCCTTGCTGATCACCCAATCCATCAAGTTGTGAACCCCAAGCTCCTCCGTTTAAAGCCTGGTTAACATATTCTTCGCTGAATCTGTTACCGTTAACATCAGAAACAGCATCAAAGCTTTGTTGATTTGCAGAGGTGGGTTGTGCGGTCTGATAAAGTCTTCCATCACCTCGGTTGAATATACTTTCTATCTCCCCTCTCTCCCTATCTCTAGCGTGTTTTAAAGTGAAGGTGGCTTTTAAAGTAGTAGGGAAATCATCAGGTCCTAGTACATCACCAAATTCTATAGAAACCCCATCACAAATTAGATTACCTATCATTGCTATAGGGTTACATGGATTACCGATAGTCAAATGCCATTCCCCTATTGGTGCTCCAGTCAAAAAGCTCACAGGCTCTTGGAAACTGGAAAGAAATTCAGAGGTCACTGCAAATTTCAATAATCTAGAAGCGTCGTCACCAAGAGTACTCTTCAATTGTGCTAAAGCTTCTGTTAGACTTCCCGTTCCCTTACCTATTTTTGTATAAATATCTCTTATGGCATTTAATTGATCGGAAGAAAATTGATCCCCAGCTCCACCGATGGTTTCCGGTTCGCTTCCTTGGTCTTGACTTTCGGATGAGCTAGAACCAGCAGTTAAATTTGCTAGCTTTGCACCGTAAGTGGTTATCCAAGCTAAAGGATCATTGTAAAAATCATTAAGTCCTTTTTCTCCTCCCGGAAATCCTATAGCTGGAAATTGATTATTGTATCTAATATCGGGGGTTAAAAAATTACCATAGTTTGTTCCAATGGACAATAAATTACCCATGATATCCAAAAGTGCCGCCTTACTGTTAACTTCTCCAACAGAACTTAGTTCATATTCAAACACAATGGTCAGAGCATCCCAGCTAAAGGTAAGTCCCATGCCTCTTTTATATCCATTCGAAACAACGTCAACAGGAACCCAAATATATTCACCTAAAAGTCCTCCCCTTTCTTTGGCATTATCTCTAAAATTCTTAGCTCTGATTGATTTGGTTAGTGTTTCATCAACGTCTGTTGCGGCAATAGCTCCATTAAAAATGGCAGCTCCAATATCAAAAGCATTACCCGCTTTATCTGATATTTTTTGCAAAGCTCCACCGATCCATTTTACCGGTCCGTCCTGGAAGAATCCCTTTGTAAAGGCTTCTTGGGTTTTTACGTCCGGTTGATTGGCACCATCCCATTGAATCCCAGTTGTGAATCCGATTAGCGAGCTTAAAGTATTAGAGGTGTTACCGCCGAACCATGTAACCGCTTGAGCAACAGGTCTTCCAACTCCGCCCGCTGTGTATGCTTCAGTGCTTTTTAAATCTTTCTTGTATGCTGGTATGGATAAATTATCTAAAACTGGGGTTGGATATCTCCTAAGAGTTATCATATAGTTATTTGGAATGGTTCCATAGTGTTTACAATAAAGGAAATCTTTCCAGTAATATGGTGCAGATAATCCTCCTACTATCGATCCTTCATATCCCGAAATAAGACCACTGAGGATTCCGGTGTTTAAATCACTGGACATTTCTAATGTAAGAGTCTCGTTAACTAAAAAACCCGCGCTAGGATTTTTAGATTCTATAGAGGAAACTCTAGTGTTATAGTCTTGCGATTCCGATCTGTAGTAGGCATCGATAAAATCGTTACCACCACTACCCAATGAATAGAATAGGTATTGGCCATATTTACCAGGATTTCTTCTTCCAGCCTCATAAAAGAGAGACCTAGCAGTTGGTCCTTTAAAGGGGTTATTGGACCCCAGGTTACTCATTTCTGAAACTATGTCCTGGGCTGTTCCTTGGCGGGAAGCTTCCCAAAGAAGACCTAAAGCTTCCTTATTATACGATGGCATTTTCTATCATCCTAATTTTTTTACAAATTGTGGATAGAATATTCGATTGTGTCTACGAACTCCTCAAGGAAATCTTCTAGATTGTCTCTAAAATCAGAGGGCATATTTCTATAGCAAACGAGTATACTATCACACTTCGTACTATATATTCCCTGAGTTATTTTATTACGAATTGAATGGTTTAATATGAATTCAGATTCGGGGGTCATGCTGATTGTCTCGTATCCAAGATCCCTTATAATCTTGGTGATATCGATCACATAGAAATCACTAGAAAAGCTGGACCGCTTTCTAGCTTCCTTTGGAGAGTGCCTGGAGATATAAAAATTTACACTAATCCTTTTGGACATTTCTACTAAATCAATCATTTTCAAGATTTTCCCAGTCTTTATTAATTAGCATCGACTGGAAATTACCATAGTCTGTGGATTCGTTTCTATAGAAAAATATCTCATGATTTTCCACAGATTCTGGATTCTGAATTTTGTTTCTTAATATTTCTTGGTTCTTCATATCCTGGAGATTCTGTCTATGAAGTTCTTTACCAGATTCTATGTTGCTCAGACCGGATAAAGCTTTATTTGATTTGTTTGGTTTAAGGAGACCAAACTGTCTAAGAAGTTTTCTTCTTTCTCTTCTATTTTGCATTCTTAAAAAATTTTAAATCTCTACGCTAAATCCTTTTGATTTACCAAAAGTCGAATCGTCTCTATTATAAAGATCCATACCAACAACAAATTTAAAAAGTTTTAAAAATATTGCAGGTACAAAGACATCCTTAGCTTTAACCACATCGTTAGCAGGGATAAAAATAAATTCAGAAAGTCTTTCCTGTTCAGATCCATCAGTTGTCGCTTCACCTTTATTTATTCCCGTAACATCTACAGCAAAACACGGATGCTCGGCATCCACCATTTTAGAAGCTGTTACTGTTCCTAGAAAATACCACTTAGAACTGTCTTCAACATCAAATCCAGATTCCTCCTTTAGTTCTCTTTTTGCAGTCTCTAGAAAATCTGGATCCTCGTCCTCTGACGTACCTGATATCAAGCTAACCGAATATCCTCCTTCTCTGAAAGGGTTCTTTTCTTTAAGAACTCCTAGCATTAGAGGTAAGCCTTGATCATCTGTGACAAAGGGAAGTATTATCACAGATTCTACAGTGGATCTTATTCCAACCTTTCCGTCCCTTTCGATAACATCAAATCTTGGGGTGGATGTCAATATTTTTTCTTCGTTATTGCTCATTGGTTTCTTTTTGTGGTTTTGTACTTTTCTTTGCCCCCTCTTGCGGTTTAGAGTCAGTGTAATAAGATTTTTTGATAGAATCGGATAGAGATGCTTTTATATTCTCTATATCAACTCCATCCAAAACAAAATCTATTATTTCCTTTTCTGCATCCTCAAAAGAGCCAGAAAGAACAGTGTAAAGATCTTTAGGAGGAAGATTCAATTTTATCTTTATTGAAACCTCGACCATGTTCTTTTTCTGCTTTTTCAGTAACTTATATATCGGTGAATCAATTTGAGCATTTTTTGCATCGTCATATATGATGGAGGTAACGGTGGACTGGTGGGTTTGAACCGGTGGATTATATTGAGGCTGAGGGATTTCAACGGGTTTTGGTTGGGCTGGAAGCATTATCATAAATTCTTCCAGAAGTTCCGTGTTTATTCTTTTACCGCTATTAAATTCAATAAATGAGATATCTCCATTCAGGGATATGTTTTTAAATATTTCAGTATTTCCTGCGTCATCCCCCTTAATCCACTGAAAATCATGTGCACCGTAATATGAACGAGCATCATTTATTGTTTGTTCGTTTATTTCCATTTTTTTCTTTTTTTTATCTTTCTTAAATAATGAAGAAAATATCCCCATAGCATTATTTTTTATCTGATTTTTTAGGGATTGTTTCCAACGTTTGCTGTGTATATTCTTCTCTCAGAGATCTTATGTTGGAATACAGATCTTTAAGGATTATCCAGGAAGCTTCTCCTTTCTTGCCCTTCCTCTTATCGTATTTCCAAACTTCCACTATATTATCAAGATCTTTATCCGGATGACGGGAATATTCGACGACAGAATATCCAGATGGTTTACTTAAAATAAGTCTTTCACCATAGGGTAAAACAAAATCCTCGCCTATTTCCATATCTAATTGTAGAAATGTGAAAGGTCTTTGTTTCGGCTATTAAGATTATTCTTGATTAATGCTTCCCGATGCTTCTTCAACATCTCTTTTATCCATAAATTCGGAAAGCAGAGAAACTATATCTTTCAATAATTCCTTGTCCCCTGAACCTGATGATATTAAGTTCTGGAAGTGTTTGAAAAGGGACTCTTGATCAGATGGAGTGTGGATATCCATAGATCTTCTGGTAAGGTACTTTATGTAAGGATCAGGATTCTTTACCTCAGTAAATCCCTTGGGAACGGTGATTACATTCATATCAGGTATTTTGAATGAGGTTTTCTTATCTAATGAATCGTTATTTATGTAAACACAAGGATGGTGATCGCTAGCATTTAGATATATTTTAAATTTAGATAAAAGATCGTCCTTGCTTCTTTTAGTTATTTCGATCAACATACCGTTGTCCAGTTTAGCATCCCAAATATAATCACCGCAGGATTCGAAAGATTCTATGGACCCAGGTATACCTATCAGATCCATTAGCAATTCTACATCATCTTGTGCATTTTGTTTTATTCTTTCTTGCCCTGTGGTTTTTGATGTCTCCAAATGATCTGCAAAATCTTCAATTAAATCATCAACCTTAGATTTATTCACGCTTGAAGTTATCCACTTTTTGTATGGATCCAGATGGATCTCAGTTATTTCGTCGACATCGGATTTTTTCATTGAACAAGCATCCATAGGTATCCACACATACTCAGACTGATTTCCGTCATTGTCTACGTAGCATAAAGCTATAGATTTTTCATTCTTCTTTGGTATGATTATCTTATCTTTTGGCTGTTCCTTTCCGTCGGTTGCATCTACAACGGAGATCACATATCCACTCCCCCAAGAATCCTTTATTCCGGGGACAGCATAAGATCCGCTCTCGTTTATTTTGGATCTCTGATAATCATTAAATCCGAGTACCATATTAGTCAACATAATCGCTTCCGAAGGAAGCGGTAATTTTAAAATTCTTAGGGTCCGTAGATTTATTCATGTCTATGGATAAATTATTCGGGTAGGTAGGTATAATAGAAGAAAGCTTTTCCGCATTAAGTTGGCTGTAATCTATAGTTTTACCAGGAATTAAATCAATATCAAATTCTTTAGGATCGTTAGGGTAATCATCAATCTTAAATTCTAGTTCTATTGAATCTATATTAAATATAAAGTCATCTATACCAGATTTTTTTACTATCAGATCTATGCTATACTCTATAAAAGCTTTAGCATCATCTAGGTCTGCATATTCTTCGGGTCTATTAAACAAGTCTATCTCAGAATACTTTAGCTCGCTTCCGAAGGAATAGTCACCTCTGGATCCTCCTTTTTTGGATGCGCTATACGCAGAATAATCGTAAATTCTTCCCACTTTGTTAGGTTTTTCTTCTATATATCCATTTTTTATTTTTTACGGAAGAGAATATATAATTATGTATATTAACTAAATAACATAGGGATGTCAAAGGGTATAAGTCCTATATGGTTCTTAAAAGAGCCATTAGACTCGGAGCACAAAGAATACGTCTTATTAGATTACCTAAAAGAGACAAGCAAGGATCTAAATAAGGATAACTGCTATTCGATACTAAGGGAGATATCGAGAATAGTCAGGATACTGAATGATTTTAGGAGGGATAAGTCGCTATCACAATCCTTAGTAAAATCTCTAAAAAAGGAAGACAGTGATTATCTGGATTCTTTTGAATATGACGGTCTAAGCTCGGATCAAAAAGAAACCCTGGATTCCATAATAGAAGATTCACTACAAACGCTATATGAATATTCGGAGGTTTGTTTAGAAATACTTAAAGAAGAGGAATCAAAGATAAAGATCTTTAAAATCCAATCCAAGTTTAGTACCCATAATCCTGTAGAAAATTCAGGAATAGTTATAATCAGAAATATGGTTACTGATAAGCTACTGAATTATTTTTTTAAGTCTAACGTGAAAATGGAAACTGCAGAGGGTGAAAAGGAGGTTTCTATAATGAAGAAGATCCATTTAAAAAACTCATTCTTTTCTCTTAATTACGAGTACATCTACCACGAGATACTAAATGAGATAAAGGCGGACACCAAATATTCACCTAAATTCTATGTTATAGAGATCTACGAAAACTTCGAAGAAAATTCTGAGATCTATAAGTTAGCAAAGGAAAAATTTATTGAACAAATAGGAACATAAAAAAAGAGCCATTAGGCTCTTTCTTTTTGCTATCTATTTTGGGTGGTTGTTTTTAAAAATCACTTAATCTTTTAATAAATGAATCATTATTTAAAGACTCGTTAGTGCCCATATTAGAAATGTTACCGATTCCACCTACGTCCATCATACCCGGCTTACCGTTGATATCTATTCTATATCCAGGAGCATCTATTTTAGATTGGTGTCCAAAAACAGCATCTGCATATCCTGCATAGTCATATCTAGGTTCTCTTTTTATGTGTGATTGACCAGATTTTTCTAAGCCTCCTTCAGATTGATTTGCTGGTGATAAAGGCTTATAATCGTTATCATGCACTTTTTTAAGAAACTGGTTGAAGTCCAGTAATTCTCTTTGAGCTACGTTTTGTACGTTCATATCTTTAATATTAAGTTGTTTGAGCTTTATCGTCTCCCATTAGAGAGTTCCAGAAAGTTGAAATGTAATCCATCGCTCCTTTGCTTTGACCTGACTGGGATACTGTATTTGGCTTACCATAAATCTGAGAAGCCTTATTTCTAGCTGCGTCAACTAACTCTTTTTTATCGCTAGAATCCAAAGCAGATATAGCATCTCTACCAACAGAACCTTTTGCATTTGGACCGCCGAATGCTTCGATTAAGGCATTTTCTATAATTGCTCTGCCTCTTTCTGATTGTAAACCCTCTCTTAGGGTTGAGTAAAGCCATCCATTAGGTTCTATTCCCATTTGTTCAGCTAAACTGTCAAATCCTTTTCTCTGGATAAATTCCTGGAGGGATTTTGCTAAAATAGGTGCAAGGTATTCGACATTAGCGTTTTCTCCGGTTAATAATTTTGGATAATCGCTTACTGGAATTTGATCTATAACTTCCTGTACTATAGCGGACATATTGGAGTTTTCCTTAACCCCTAATTGCTCCATTAATTTAGCAGCAACCTTTTGCTTTATAGTTTTTCTAAGACCCTCTCCGGCAAAACCGAATAATCCGGTGAAGAAGTTACCTACTCCCTCCCAAGAAAATTCCTCATTTACTCTATCGTCGGAAAAAGAATCGAAATCTTTAATAATTTTGGACATCCGTGTTGTGTTATTTTCTTTATATATCCACGGAGAAAATATTAATCTAAGCTTCTAGGGCTCTAAAAAAAGGTCTACCGCTTTTTGTCGGTATTTAAGCTTATCCTCTTTTATTTCTGGATTTTTGAGGGCTTCTTTTTTACGATTCACTATAGAATCAGGAAGCATCGGTCCAAAGGTATCTTTTAAGATCTTTTTATCTGTTCTCCACTCTATAGGGAGGTGCAATGCAAATCTTACTATATCTAAATTTAGGAAGGGACTTCTTAGCTCTAGGGTGTGAGCCATAGACATCTTATCGAGTCTTGGAAGATGGTAATAGGTGAGCTCCTCGAAAACATCAGATTGCTGTGAATCATAGTCGTGTATTCTTGAGTATCCTCCGAAAAGTTCATCCGATCCGTCACCACTTAGGACTATTCTATAACCGCTATTTTTCTTTACCGCTTCAAAAAGGTGATATTGGGGTATAACAGATCCTAAATCCACCGGTGTTTCGTTCCATAGCTTGTATATAAGCGCATTTTTACTAGAATCCATATCATACTCTAGAAAATTAACAGGAGTGCTTAAATGGGCGCTTAAATCGTTTACAAAGGGGGTTTCACCATTCTCTATGCTGAACCAAGTAACCTTAGCTTTCATCTCGTTCAAAACACCAGCAATTATGGAAGAATCTAAGCCCCCTGAGATTAATAAAGATATTGGATAGTTCTTGGAAACCAGTCTGTTTCCTACGCTTTCAAACATCTTGTCCCAAAGCCACTCCATGTGGGTTTCATAATCAGCATCAATCAGTTCGGGAATAGGAGATTCCCATGTTCTATAATAAGGACCAAAGGTCTTATCAAATAGTGGGGATGCTATATTGTAGGAGTATAAAATGTTAGGTAGAATCCTTTTGATTGTTTTCACCGGAGTTCTATTATCTTTATTGTAACCCCATTTTCTAACGGAGCTTATATAAGCTTCGTCAACCTCGTCCAAAGGACCGTAAAGGCCTTTAATTTCAGAGCAGATTTCGCCTAGATCGTTTTTATACAGACATTTCTTACCCAAAGGATCGGTAAATGCGATAACGTTACCGTTATTGGAGTCATAGATAACTATAGCCCAAAATCCATCCCAAGTTTGAATGTGCGGTGTATATGTGGCAGCAAAGAATTCTAAATTACCTCCTTTGTACCCGGAGAATAAGCTACACAAGTATTCGGTGTCAGAAGTATATAGGTTCTGATCATAGTTAAAAATCTCGCCATTGAACATTAAATAAACTCCAGGAGATATCTCTCTTGGCTGATTCCAGTCATCACCATCTAAAGTTTGAATAGGTAGCCTATGATGACAAAGGGTAACGTTATCAAGTTCTCCAATAGATCTCTCTATACCTCTATGCTTTATCGTGTCTAAAATGTTGGGATTTTTTTCTGCCCTAGTTGTTAATAATATTCCGCACATATTTTTAATTAAAAAGTATATCTTCAAACATTGAACCCATGTTGCTCACTGATTGATCATCAAATCCGTTTATAAATACCCATATTCTATCGAGACCAGCTTCTTGGAACATTGATATCACCTTTACGTAGGTTTCTCTTTCTCTAGGATCACCATCGATATGATCCCATTGATCCTTATCTCTATCAGACTTATCTGGGTTATTGCCCTGAATGTAGATTATTGTTATTTGATCCAACAAAGAATACTTCTTCAATATTTCTATCTGATCTCTAGCTTCATCTTCCGTGATTCTACCCTCAAGTAATCCCCAAACCAAAACTGTCAATATTCCTCTGTCGTGAATAAAAGACTCATGTTCAAGATCCTTAGCCAGCTGCATAAGCATAAACTCTTTTCCTAGAGAGAATGCATGTGCTTCCTTGCTATCCACACTTTTTAAATTTAGATCTTTAAAAAAGTTTGCAAATTTAAACTGGAATCTCGGTATATTAAAGGAGTCCGAGACGAACCCGGATAAAAATGTCTTGCCTGAATTTCTGGGGCCTTCGAATACGTATACCATATATTTCTTTCTATAGCGGAACACAATACATGTTCCACTTAGCAAATATAATAAATTAGTACGGGGAAATCACGAAAAACCCCGGTCTTTTTTAGATCGGGGTTTTTATTATTTAGTGTCTGTGTTGACGCATTTAAAAGGTGCTTGTTGAGGCACATCGCCAAATTCCGTAGCATTCATCCTCTTAACGTGTGTTGCTATGCTAGGATATACATCAGCAGCTATATAATAGCAATTGTTACCTAGGATTATTTTTGTGTCACTTCCAGATCCTCTCATTCCAGCGAGAATACCTATTCCGTCAAGTGCAGAAGACATCTGCCTTTTCGATGTGGTTTTTCTTCTCTTGATGGCATCATAATCACCAGAGATGATTTTTGATCCTTCGTAAGTTAAAATTTGTCCAGTCGAATCATTAAGACCATTTTCAAAGAATACTTCATCTTCCGTGATTCTCTTAGCTGTAGAAGCTCCTAAAACGTTATCGTTGATCCATTTTATACAGCTTATGAATTTACTTCCGTCGAAAGTAACACAGTTAGCTATCATTATAAGGAAATTGTTGATTGCAACGAATTCCTCTTTACCTAAATCAGGTCTCTTATCGCTTTTTTGTAGAGCTATATTAAATGCTCTAGCTATATCACCCTTAAGATTGTCATAATCAACAAAAGGGATCTCTTTGTTCTTTATAGAAGATTCCATCATTTCGAAAGGACCATGTAAATCCAAACTGTTATTATTAGAATTCTTTTTAAGCAATGACTTAATCCCTTCGTATCTCCATTCAGGTCGGATCATACCAAAAGTTGTCCAGCCTTTAAGATAGTTTCTAAGGAATTCGGTTGCATCTTCATTACCCAATGTTTTAATCTGTCTGGTCTCTGCCCACTTAGTCCAGTTACAAGGAGTTTTTAAAGAAGACGAAGCTAGATTGATGTTATAAACTGCTCCATTTGCAAAGAAGTAAGAGAATTCCTCAGCAGGACTCGCTTTATCTAAAGCTGCATTCCAATCTTTTATGAATTCTGTATTATAAGAAGATTTAAGAGATCCGTCCTGTTTAACGAAATCGTCAGACTCCACCTTTATATTATAATTCTGTCTAAGCTTTTTAGCTAAAGAGCGAACTCCTGAAGAAGATTTTCCCCCTGAATGAGATGATTCACCTTCCTTGCCTGAAGAATGAGAAATAACTGAATTTGCCTTATACTGAACTTGTAGTTCTTTTTCAAATTCAGAATTGTTTATAACGATTTTTCCTTCATAAACAGGGGAAAACATTTCAGATATACTCTTCACGTGGCCGGAAGCGAAAACGCTTTCGTTCATTTTAGATCCTATAGTATTTAAAGCCGTTTGTATTGCTTTTTTATCCTTAGCGGAAACCCAATCAGAAGAAATGATATCTTTTAAAAGAGTTTGATCTATTTGTCCATTAGCGTTCTTATTGCCGCTTAACTTTTGAATAGTAGCAATAACGGAAGTCGTTGCTGGACCGTATTTACCATTTGGACCTCCTTTAGATTTTATCAATTTACCAGCCGAAGGTATACCATTACAAAGAGCGGTTTGGATGGCAAAGATCAATCCACTTCCTTTAATCTTTCTGTCAGAATCGGTGTCTCCTCTTTTAAGAGGAAATACTGCCTTAGCTGTTTCGACTTCTTTTGCTTCGTTTTCGTCTTTTATTATTCTAACAGCTAATCCGTATTGTGTCTTAGCTCTAGTCATTAGATCCAATGCTTGGTTAACCAAATTAGTAACGTCCGAGTAAGTTGTGTAAACTTCCTCGTCATCTTCTAACTTCTGTAAAGTTCTATTTGCTGTTTGGATCATAGAATTATAGAATTCTTCCTGAGCTTTCTCTACCTTTTTTTCGAGATCCTCTAAAGACTTTCTATTTCTATCCCCACCTTCGGTGTTATCTAATATCTTTCTTTGCTCATCGAAATCCAGAAAAATTCTTTTCCAGTCTTTACCGTATCCAGATTTTTGATCCTTGCCTTCTGACGAACTAATTAGGTTGGTAAGATTTTTTCTAAGATTCTCAACCCTGTTTTTATATCCGGTAAAGATAGATTCATTTAAGGTATCTCCATATTCAAATCCTTCACTATCGTTTAGTTTTTTAGCTTCATCCTCTGCTTGCTTAGCTATATTATCTATGGAATTTTGAAGCTTAGTAGCAGACAATTTAAACTGCTTAAATACAACATCATCCTTAGACTTAGAAATCTCCGATGCTCTATCTAAAGCCTCACAGAATTTTTTAAGACTGTCTAAATAAAGTCTTTTCGTTTCAGCAAATCTAGAATCCAGCAAATCATTGTCATCCGCATAATCTATTAATTTTGCGGTTAATGATTTTACAGTTTTAGAATCTGCAACATCTGAAAGTTTAAGTCTAATAACATCAGGATTTCTATCTCTCTTTGGGGCTAAATCGAATGTTAATATCTTAAAAGCATTTAAAGCATTATCGCAGACTTTAACAAGCAAAGAATCAACCTGCTCATTTTCTAAAAGTCTTGTGTGATATTCCTCTAATAAGGTCTTCGCTACCGGATTGTAAATGTATGGATTGTTATTCATAATTTGAATTTTAGTATATATTGTCTTTAGTTCCTTCCGCTTCAGATTTCTGCATTTCTGCAGAAAGTGATTTGAGTAAAACAGAGATTTCCTGGTATATCGAAGCTTGCTTATTTATGCTAGCAATTTCAGAATTAAAGTCACCCTTTTTCTTGGAATCTTTAGCCCCTTTTATCTCGTCAAATTTCTGGGAAATGTTGGTTTTAATCTCCTGAACTTTTGTCTTATCGCTATCAGCTTCTTTTATCAGAAATTCCTTAAACTTAAGCATATTTTCTTGCTATTGTTATTTTAGATCTAAGATCTCTGATCTCGTCCATATATTTCTCTCTGATCTCCTTAATTTTTTGAGAAGCGAATTCTCTAGCTTTATCCTTGTTTTCTGCGTTCTCAACTTCTTTGTTCAGAATATCTCTTTCCATATCCATTGCAACGTATCTGTCATTTCTCTCTTTTAAAAGAAATGAAACTAGGCTTTTAGCTTGCTTAGACGAAAGATCTTTTACTGCATTAGTAAAATCTACTAAAGGTAACTTCGAAAGAAATTCAAAAGAAGCATCTGTGCCACCTCCTGCTTCGGATTCTCCACTTTCAGATCTTGTTCTGGTGATTTTTTCTTTTTTGAATCTTTCAGCATTCTCAATGTCCTTAGTCATGAGGTTACCGTATCTGTTTCTGAAATCAGTGTCTTTCTGTTTAGCTCTTAATACAGCAGCTTTATATTTAGCATATAAAGATCCGGAAAGTGAAGAATCAGCTAAATTCTTAGCTCTTTTGTACATCTCCTCTGCGATGTCAGCATCAACCTTGGTCTTCAGCTTTTCCCAATAGAAACGAATTCTTTTATTTTCTCCGATAACGTCTCTAACTTTAACGAATATGCTTTCAGTCTTTTTCTCGTGAGATCTTGACTGAGCATTCATCAGCTCATGATTTCTTTGTATAAGTCTGTCTATTCTTTTAATCTCTGCGGGATCACTTTTAGTCTGGGATCTTTCGAGATCTAATTTATCGATCTCCACATTGATATCTTCCCACTTTTCAACATACTCAAGTTCTGCTGATCTGTACTCGTTGGCTAATTTATCAAGTGCATCTATACTCCCTCCAAAAGTACTGCTCAACCAGTTTTTAATCTGATCGAATAAGCCAGCTTCATTTAAGCTGTTCCAATCTTTAAATTTTAAAGTCATTATTCGTCGTTTAGTTTATTCTTTGCTGATCTCAATTTACCAAGATCGATAGTACCGGTAGATGTAACAAAAATATCAGAAATTATTTTCTTAGTTCCTGAATTAGCATCCTCGCCATCAACTATTCCCTGATTTATTAAATTAGCTAGCTGGGTAAACTCTTGCTCTTTACTTAGCTTTTTCTCTATATCCCCTTCGGTTTTGCCCAAGTTTCTGAACAATCTAAGGAGGTTTCTCTTAGCATCTAAAGCTGAGCTAATTTCAAGTAACTCTATTCTGCTTTTTTCAATATATGATTTACTAACCTTGTCTGGATTGGATTTAAGTCTCTTTTCCAAAACATTAATTTTTCTTTCCATATCCGCTTTTAGATCAGCAATTTCTTTCTCAAGATCTTTCTTTCTCTCTATTATATCCTTAGCTTTTCTGCTAGAAACTTTCTTCTTTTCAGCCTCCGGATCCACTGATAAATCTTCAACATTTTCAGGATTCTTAGATTTCTCGTCATCCTCCATTTTATCCTTAAGATCTTGAGCTTTTTCCTCCGCCTCTTTCTTTTTCTTCATTATTCTTTCCTCAAATTTCTTAATCTCCTCTGCATCAGCTTTATCTTTAGCCATTTGATATTCAAGCTCAGCTAAAGCGATTTCATCGTCTGCTCTTCCCGCTTCATAATACTCTCTTCTTCTTGTATTGTTGTCTATGGCTTTTGTTATGAAATCCTTTGCTTTTTTAATCTTAAGTGAATTAGATTTAAGGAAAGATTCGAACTCCTTAATCTTTGAATCTCTATCCCTTTCTAATGCAGTTATTCTTTCCTTATCGTTTATAGAGCTTAAACCATCTATTTGGGATTCTAGTTTATCAACAGACTCCTCAAAGGCTGCTCTTTTTTCGATCCCGTCTATTTCAAGTTCAACCAAGATCTTTCTAGCCTTGTCTATCATGCCAACGCTAGATAATGATCCTAAGAAAAATTTAGAAAGTGAATTTTTGATGTAATCCCCAAAAATTCCCTCATTTACTGTGTGATTAGGTTCTGCTGTTTCTAAAGAGTTGAACTCTTCTCTAAGATCAGAACTTGCAGTTTCGATCAGATACTCGTATTTTTTGAAATCATTAAATGATGGTAGATTCTTCATTACTAAACAATAATATTTTTATACTGTATATATCCCTAAGCATTTTTATTCCTTAACCACACTACACAAAAAACCCTAGGATTGCTCCTAGGGTTTTAGTTATTAGGTTAGTTAAGATTAAGCTAAACCACCAGCAGGTACGTTAACATAGAATGTCAAGTACATAGTTTCTGGTAAGAAACCAGCTTCTACTAGAGCGTATCTTGATTTAACTGCGATTTTAGGTGACATTGTACCTTCAGAGATAGTCTGAATAGATTCAGCCATCATGTAAGGCATAAATTTGATACCTGGTTCGTCGTCTCCACCTTTTCTACCGATACAAACTCTTGTATCATTGTAGCTCATGTTTTGATCAACATATACAGTCATACCAGCAAGCGAACCTACAGGGTATAAAGTACCGTTGTTTTGAGTTAAAGTGTTAGAGAACGGTGCGAAAGTGAACTGAGAGATATCTTGAAGTGCACTTGCAACTGCAGCGTTTGTAACGATGAAGTTAGCAGGACCTCTTCTACCTCTGTTAGCTACCACGTTAGCAGCTGCAAGGATTCTTGAGAATAATCTTCTTTGTAAAGTTGATAAGTTCTCATAACCTCCTGATGCAGGACCTGCAGGGATTGTCATAGCTTGAGTAGTGTCGTCTTTCTTAACGTAAGCGGCTGTAGTACCAGCACCACCACCGATGATCAAGTTCAAGTTAAGGTTTTGGTTTTCAGTGTTAAGGAACTGAGTGTGGTTAGACCAACCTAAAGCAAATGTTCTTGAAAGGATGTGCTTGTTGATTGCTTGAGAAACCTCGTTAACCAATGCGTTCTCGATCATTGAAATAACGTCGATACCGAATTGTTTGTTAAGGTCTTGGATTTGCTCAGTTGTAACTGATGCAGCAACTTGGAAAGTTTCAGCTTCTACGAATTTAGTGAAAGTTGAAAGACCCATTGAGTTGTAGTAAGTAGACTCAGCAACACCTCTTAACATTGGGTTGTAAGTTTTAGTACCATCAACGTAAGGACCTTGCCAAGCTTGGTCGTTGTTGAAACCAGCACCAGAGAAACCTTGGATGTGATCTTCTAAAGCTTTAACTAGCTGTGCAGCGTAGTTAACTGAAGATGCTCCAGTGTAGAAACCAGAACCACCTGCTGAAGTAACTACTTGTGCAGGAGTACCGTTGATGTAAGAAGCAACGTTAGAACCTGAAGCTAAACCAGTAACTTGGAAGATAGGGTAACCATCAATTCTTGATAGACCTACGAAAGTTAAAAGTAAAGTAGTACCAACAGAAGCAGTAGCACCTACAGTGAATGTACCAGCAGTAGCACCAGTAACACCTGTTCCAGTTGCTGATTGGTAAACTGGGAATTTAATTAATGAAGGAGCAGTAGCTAACTGATCAGCAGCTGAAGAAGCAGCAGCAGCAGCAACTTTACCACCTGCGTATACGTAATCTAAGTAAGATAAGATACCAGTTGGACCTGACATAGGGATAACAGGAACGATATCAAAACCTACAGTCTTCGCAGCTACCTGAATAGCTAATGGAAGTAATGAAGGGAATTTATCTCCTGAACCTTGCCAGCTGTTGTTGTAGAAACCAGCGTTAGCGCCAGTTGATAGAGCAGCGCCACCACCGAATGATGCGCCTGGGAATGCTGGAGGAGCTACAGTACCCATACCGTTTACAACGCCTAATGAGTTGTATGCACCAGCAGACTCGTTTAATGAATGGTAATGACAATATTTAGTCAACCAACCTTTTTTGCTTTCATCTGTGATACCAGCCTTGCTCTCGATAAGAGGTGACCAAGTTTCATAGATTTCTTGTTCGTTAATCAATTTCATGATTTTAGTTGTTTTTTTTATTTATTTATCTTTTTTGAAATTTTTGCTCAAGTGCAGAAGCGATATAATTCATGTAATCTGAAGAATATGCTTGTGTTTTTGCAGTCTCGGCTACATTTTCACTCTCGTCAAGTTTTTGTACTCCAACTGGTTTAGCTCCAAGCTGACGAGTTGACCAGAAATTTTTGATCTGATAAGGGGTATCTAAATTATAGAAGTGTGACTGAGCAACAATAGATGCTTGGTGTCCTTCTGATAAAGATTCCCATACCGGAGCATATTCTGCTGGCATTTCGTCAATAAACTTAAGACCTGTTTTAGTTGTGTTCTCTGACTCGTTAAGAGCTGTTTCGTTAGCCTTCTGTGTTTCGGCTGGGTTTACTGCTTTAGCAGCTTCGTTGATGTTTGAAGCGGTTTTTTGTGTCTTAACCGATTCTATTAATGAATCAATCTGTGAAGTTAGGTTATCATAGTTTCCAGCAAAGCCAGATTCATTAAGACCTGCTTCTGCAGATAGATTTACACTCTCTTTTAATACTCCAGTACCATTAGATGGAATTTTAGTAGAAACTGACTCAGCGATGTATTCGCTATAAGCAATTCCTCTGTTTAATTTCTCTGCAAGATACTCAGAATAGTCTAATCCTTTATTTAAGTTCTCTGCAAGATAGTCAGAGTACTCGATGCCCTTGTTTAAATTCTCAGCAACGTATTCAGTGTATTCGATTCCGTTGTTTAGTTTTTCAGCAACGTATTCAGTATAAGCGATTCCTTTATCTAAGTTTTCTCCAAGATATTCAGAATAAGCGATTCCTTTATCTACGTTTTCTGCTAAGTACTCTGAGTATTGAATATTTTGATCCAATTTTTCTGCTAAGTATTTAGAGTACTCGATGTTCTTGTCAACGCTTTCAGCAACATACTCGGAATAAGAGATAGACTTATCTACGTTTTCAGCTAAGTACTTAGAATAAGAAATATTCTTGTCTAAGTTTTCTGCTAAATATTTACTGTAGTTGATAGTGCTGTCCAAGTTTTCTGCTAAATACTCACCGTATTTAATAGAATTTTCTAGATTCTCAGCTAAATACTCTGAATATTTTTCAAGCTTAGCAACTCTTTCTTCAAGAGCTTCATTAGCTTTACTTAAATCTTCAGATTCAGTTAGCGATGCTTTTTGATTTTTAGCCTCTGCGATAGCGGCTTTCATCGAATCCATCTCTTTTTTCAAGAAGACTGAATACTGATTAAGCTCCTCCGCAGTAACAAATTCATTGTTCTCCATAAGGACTGATTTATTTTTATTATCTGATTTATTCACGATTTTGTTGAATTCTTCGTTATTTTCAACTTTATATATCTTAAGTGAAGATTCTTTTTCGATACCTAAAGATTCATTTAAGCATTCTAAGCTATTTAATATGCTATTATTTTTCATTGCTTCGAATTCTTGAGATGTAAACCCTTGGCTTTCATACACTCTTTCAAGTTGTGCGTCCTTAAATCCAGGATCAGCTACTAGATCGTAAGTAAAAATTTTCTTAATTGCCACCTTTTTATCATTACCTACTGAACCAGCTGCTCTTGAAGAAATAGAAAGAGGAACTCCAGCATCAACTAAGTTCTTAGCTATTCTACCCGCTGGGGTATCTAAAAGTTTAACCTTAATCTTAAGCTCTCTGTTACCTTTATCGTAGTTAAGATCTGTTATGATGTGAGAGATGTTCTTAAGAGACACATCGAATTTCTCTGGGTGATCTAATTCACCAACCAGTCTATTCTGTGAGATCTTATCCTTCAAATATTCAAGGTGCGGTAAATATTCCTTCTCCTCGTATATTCTATTGTTGTTGTTCTCTTGTCCGAAAACAGCAGCAATACCTTCTAGAACGTAATCGTCAGATTCTGACTTTTTCGCTTCTAGTATGGAATTCTGTCTCTCAAGGATGAATACCATATTTTCGTTTAATGATTGTAGTTGTGGCATGCTCTTTTTTACTACTTTTTATGTTACTTATATATCAACAGAAATTTTATTTTTTTCTGCTTATTCGTACTTTATCCTGTCCTTAGTCTGTTCTACGAATCTTTTAGCAATCTCAAAGGCTTCACCATCTGTTGCTCTATATTTTCTAGACTTGTCTCCAAAAGGAGCATATTTATTCTTAAACTTAACTTCTATGATATCCCCTTTGTTGTCACGGAGTTCTTTTGCGAAGGTAACAGTCTTCCAGTTTTCTATCTTTAAAGCTTCTTTTTCCTGCGAGGTTAATAGGGTATCGTATAAATTAACTCCACCCCCCATTGACATATCTCTGATTACTGTTGAGCTTTTTCTGTCCTTGATTTCAACATCCTCAGGACTAACTGTTATGTAATAGTCATCCTTTTTAGCTTCTATCTTATCTTTTTCTTCTTTATCATCCTTATCCGAATCGTCAGCGTCCTGAACTTCGTCTTTTACGATAGGTTTGTCCTCTTCCTTCTTCTCGACATAAGTGTAAAGACCTCTTACGGTATCCTCCAGGATTTCATCGGTATTAGGATCAATGTCTACCGGTGACCCGTTTCTAGCTTCCCAGTCTTTAGGATCTAATAAAAAGTTAGTGAATTCTCCAGTCTCATATTTTCCTCTTAATTTAGGATCTGCGTAATCTCTCTCCGTAACAAGGTATATTGCAATCTCCGCAGGTCCACTCATCTGATCAGGGGTTAAAGCTGGCATATTGCTAGATTTTGAATCCTCATCATCCGATCCCTCTTCTGGATTACCCTTAGCTGTAGTGTTTCCTTCTTCTTCGTGTAATTGATATGCTACTTTTTTGAAATCAGAGAATCTTGTTATAACTTGAGATTCATTTAGAGCAGAAGCCCATCCATGATTTAAGCTATCGCTAACCTCAGCTGTTTCTGCTTCAGGCTCCTCAGTTTCCTCTGGTGCTTTTTCAGCTCCAGCTTTTATTTTAGATTCGGTCTCTTTTGAAATTGTAACACCGAATATTCTATTTAAGTCATCCTCAGAATATTTGGATAAATCTTCAGTAGAAACTTTTTTACCCACTACATTTATTATGTTGTCCTCAGAATCACTAAAATGGAATTCGTATTCATCTGGTGCATTCGGATCGCTTATTAATAAACTACTGCTTGCATTATTGAACTCATCCTCAAACAAACTCCAATCGCAAGATCCTTGATAGTTGAAAAGAGAATTGAGATCTTGCTTACTACAAAACATGTCGAAATCAAGATCGTCATTATCAATCAATCCGGTCTCAACCACGTCGCTATTATCAAAAGCTATAAGGGTAATATCATATTCAGCTATTTGTTTCTGAATTTCTTTAGCGTTTATTTGGGTCAATATGAATATTGATTTACCACCTCTTTCAGCAACCTTAATAAGTTCCATAGTGGTTCTGGTTTCATTTTTCCAGAGAAAAGAAACTGCTATCCCCCATCCACCAGCAGGCTGAGACCAACATATGGTAATAGGAACTCCTATATCTATAGCCTTAGGATCGAATCTATCTTTAGCAAAATCCTCCACCTGACCAAGTCTAGGTGCTTGATTACCGCTATACCAATTCCATGTAGAACCTATCGCATTTATAGCTAAAAGTGCCCAACCTACAGGATTTGTCCATTCTGCTGCTTTGGTTGCTCCTGCTGCTGCTTTAGCACCAGTAACGAATCCCTTAACCATACCAACGGACTTAGCAACTAATCCTGCTCCCTCCATTGATCCAAGAGCTTTCTGAAGTTTAGCTCCTTCTATACCAGCTTTACCAATTCTTCCCCAGAAAGCAATAGCTTTCATCGGGCTAGCATATCCCCAAAGACTTTTTATTCCCTTTCCAGCTCTTGCTAGTCTAGTACCGTCTCTAGCGATTTTAGCCGCTCTAGCAGCTGCTGCTGCATCTTTACCTGTTCTTAAAAATTTGAGTCCCTTATATGCCTGTCTTAAAGCTACGCCTCTACCTAACCATTTGATACCAGCAAATATACCTCCTGCAGCAACTGCATAAACTCCATACTGAAGACCTTTATTCAAAGCCTCTTGAGCTATACTAGGACCTGTAGCATCGTCTGGTATAGGTCCAGATATCATTCTATCCTTAATCTCAAAAAGTCTAAATTTAGCATCAGGGTTTTCAATCTCCATAGGAGCCATCTTGTAGGCATCCATCGTTTGTAATAGATTTTCTCCTGATTCAGCATCCTCTAAACAAAGAAATACTGCTTTATCCTGACCAGGTTTTTGATCTATAACGGAATATTCCTTATCCAACTTACCGTCAGATAGAAGTTTATTATATGAGAACGCCAGTTTTACCGCTTTTTCCTCTCCCTCTTTAGCATTACTTTGTTTTGTATCGTCTTCAAAAACTGCAGAAGAGTAAAAGTCTGAAAAATTAGAAACTCTATTTTCTTCGTGGTCAATATACTCGTTTATCTCTCTGATTGCCTTGTTTAATGAATAACCACTCCCGCCTTTAGATTCTCTGATGATCTGTGAAATATCTTCATACTTGGTCATATCCTCAGAATCTGCGACCCACTCTCTCGGATTTTTCTTAAGCCATTCTCTAAAGTCTTTTGAGTAAGCCCACCACTGAAAATCTTCTAAAGATTGACTGGTTGCACCTTTCATTTCTAATGGAATAGTAAATATCGGGAAGTCATTTCCCATAGAATATTTACCGTCCTTTGCTAAAAGTATTATCATTTTTGTCCTATTTTTCGTTGTAGATTTTATCGTAAGCCTCTGAAGTCAGGTCTATCAATTTCTCTATATATCCTTCATTTCTGAGCTTTTTAAATGCCAAATTACCGATTGAGAATTCACCCTCCTTTGCAAGTCCCTCTTTCCTCATCTTCATGATTTTCTCCTTTAACTTCATACCTCTATTATATAGCTCTTTGGCATTATGAGGAAGTGCGGTAGAAGCAATCAATCTCGTGTGGAGCTGTTCTATTTCATATGCCATAGCATCTGTCTTCTTGTTCACGTCCATCTCATCTATCTCTGGCGGATCGAATACAGGATTCTTTATCCATTCGTTATTCATTAGGGAGAACAGGCCAGAAGCTACGTGAGGCTCTTTTGCGTCCTGCACATATAGCTCCACGTCATATCCCCTGATTGATATGTTGTGTCTTAGATTCCATATAAATCTTATACCGTCTAGTGCGGTCTTAAGTATCTTGGGATTTTCGTCATCTATACCTTCGAGGTTGACGATAACATGGACATCAAGGTCAGATAGATTAGTGTAGTTGAAGTTTGCTAGAGATCCAGTTAATTGGATATCTACTATGTCCTTTTGTTTAAGAATCTCCTCAAACTTTTCAAAGAATTCGTCCGCTATTCTAAGGAGCTTTTTTCTTACCCTCTGATCAAATAACCATTCAACATCATCACCCTTCATTTTCTTCGTCCAGAAAACAGGATTTAGTTCGTCGTGATAGAACGGGTTTACTTGTCTCTCCAGGATAGGTGAAGCATTAATAAATTTTTTATAAGATAAAACTGAACCCACAAAAAAAGCTTTTCTTGTATATATCAAAGAAAAGCTTTAGATGTTATTCGTAAATGGCTTATTTAGCTTTCAAAGCATATTTTAAGCATAACCTCCATAACTGTGCTTACGTCCAGTTCGCAGTACTTCTTAATGCCTTCATAGTCTTTATCAGTCCAAAAGGAATCATTTACCTTGGATCCGTCCATTAACTGCTTAGGGGATTCTACCCCAAGAGAACATGAAAGAAGATCCAAACTTAGATATTTTTGATGCGTCCAGCTTCCGAAAGCAAAAATATCAGAAGTATCCACGTACGGTATTTCCCATGGCTTCTTGTCCCATATTCTTATATTAGTCGGAGGGTTTATTCCATTATAGATCATTCTTTTGCCTAAACACGGAACGTCAAATCCTTTAATGTTGTGTCCACACAATTTCCAATTCTTGGCAGCAGCATTATTTAGTACCTTAGCTGACTTGGTCAGAATATCATGCTCATCCTCGCCGTAAAACGATGCAAATCTTTCTTGTCCATCGTCAGTAAAGGATCCGAAGGAAACACAAACAACTCTAGAAAATTCTGGTTCCAGACCTCCTTTTTGTTTATAGATTTCCTCGGAAGAAGCAGAAGCCAAAGTGGGATAAGCTCCCTTATAATAATCTTCTCTCTTTTTCCAGAGCTCCCATAATCTATGATTTTCATCGTGCATTACCTCTAACGAGGGGTAAAGTCCTGCAGTTTCAACGTCAAAATACAGGTACTTATAAATAGATTCCTTAGTGAACATTCCTTATTTTTTACAAAGATAATACAATATCGCGAAATAAAAAATTATTTCTTAGGGTTTTTGTTTATTACTATAGGAGGAAGTCCTCTATAATCCATTCTATATTTTAGACACGAATCCTCTCTTGCTGGTGAATCTATTATCACGTCTATATCCAATCCGAAAGTTGGTATTCTACTTTTAAGGTATTCCGAAGTCTTTGAAGTGAGCGGGTATCCAATTTCATCACATTCTAAAGATTCTGAATGAATGAAGAAGGGTTTCCGTCCTGCCTTCCAGGTAGAACAGGAAAGAAACAAAGCTTCTCTTATGCTCAATCCTCCGTCGTTAAATTGGTGGGGTAGAAGTCTAAAGCAAATTGGTATCCCTGCCTTGTAGTATATCCCGGACAGAAGATCGGTAACAGAAAATAAGCTAGGCTTGTCGTCATTCATAACACAAAGTTTGTCTATAACACACTGATCCAGATCTGAAAGTCTTTCACAAAATAGATCCATAGTATTTCTTCTATTCCCGTATGCTGAGCCAACCCTGACCATTATAGAAGGATAGTTTACACCTATGAGGTCAAGAATCTCAGACAATCTAGAAAAGAGAGCTAGTGTTGAGCTCTTTACGTTTTCCAATTGGGTGCCTAGAAAATATTCTCTATTAACAGAAAAGAGTATCTTTACATCGTTTTTAGCAATGAATGAATTTATCTCATCTATAATGGAAGAGATCTTTTCAGATTCCTCCTCTATAACCTCTCTAAAGAAATTTGGCGAATATGAAAAATCACATACATCAATGCATGTGATCTTTATGTCGATTTCTATATTAAGCTTTATGTTATTTAAAATGACATAAAGCATCTCCTCGTATGAATTTATCTGAGACCTCAAATCACCAGATTCTGTGTGAGGTCCTATATAAGATATTTTTGGTGGAGTTTGTCCTGATATCATCTAATCCTTTTTAAGATTGTACTGATAAAAGGTCTTTAAGTTTCCGTAAAATTAGCCCCCAGTTGTTTCTAGGCCTAATTCGGATGAATTGTAAACTGTCTTAGAATTATAGCTCTTGTCTGCAATCTCGCTATTTTTGTATTTAGTTACAGTTGCCATATTTCCGTGTTCGCCACCTTCAGCAAACTTAATAGAGTCTGATTTAACCTCTATTACTCTCTCAGTTTTTTTACCCTTGTTATAAACCTGGATAAAATATCTGAACTCTATATTATCAGGTTTTCTGAAAGATCTAACTATTACTCCTGTAACTTTGCTTTTGGAATCTAGAGGCTCAGCTATTACAACATCTCCTATTTTGTATTCAGATCCCTTTACATCAGTCTTCATATTAGGATCAGTACCTACGGAAACCGATAAATCGCTAAATGGCTTGTAGTTTATCTTTAAAACCCCATTTGCTCCTCCGTAACCGTAAGTGTCACCAAATGCTCCACTTTCGCCACCGAAATCTTCGTTTATTGATTTGATGTATTTCATTAGACTATTTATCTTCAGCGGCCTCTCCATTCTGGAGCGCTAGAAGATCTTTTATTTTTGAGGCCAGTTCATAGTTTTCTGAATCTAAAGCTTTCTTAAGCATAGCCTCTAAACGAGTGACATCGGACTCGTCGTGTGTTAGGTCATTCTTATCGGAATTACCTACTATATGGATTCTTTGTGGTGAATAAATAACTTCTAGACTTGAATCAAAATTAAAATTGATTCCAGCTTTGGTGTCGTGGTCATCATCATCATCATCGTCATCATCGTCCTCTCTTTGAATTTCTACCCATTCACCGTTTACCCAAAAGATCATCCAAGGCCCGTAAAAAAGTTCAGCTATATCATTTTGGATAGCGTATTTAAGAAGTATCTTCAATTCTGATTTTATGTCGGTCTTTGTAAGCGAATCACTAAAAACCTTCCTCTTTAATCCCGGGATGACCGATGTGCCTTCTCCTACCCCTATTTTAAAACATCTATTAACCTCAAGAATGGAATCCCAATCCAAGCTGCTAATAACCTTGTCGATCAATTTATTACTTTGCTTCGCCATATCCCTTATATATTATCTATTTTTGAAGTCCCGCTTGGTCGGATATGTCCGATGCCCATGAAGAGTACTTATCAGGATAAAACCTTTTAAGTGTTTCAAGGTCCCTTTTGGATATTCTGTATTTATCTCTTATAAAAGATTCTACTGCTTCTAAAGATTTAGTTTCCTCCGTTTTAATCGATTCTGCTTTTTTGGTTTTGGTGTATAACCAAGTAGGTGGTTTTGAAAATCTTGCAGATAAGGTATCGTGCCACCAATCAACTACCGGTGCGGGAACTACCTTCAACTTATTGAACTGATTAGCCTGTATCGGAAACTGGATAGACATAATACGATTAATCATAAAAAAATTCCTAGACTTGTCTATCTTACCTACAGATTTCCACTCTTTAGGTTTATTGTTAAATATGAGTTTTATGACGTCAAAAAGTTGCATAATTTTATTTTAAAAAGTGCTCGAACGGATCAAAACCTTTAGGCTGGCCTGCAGTAGATATCCATTCTGTTCCTTCTAATATTTTTATTCGGTCAAGTGTTACTGCTTTCTTTTCTAGCTTAATCCCCCTTGATGTTTCCAATTTACAGTTCATAGAAACACTCTCAGGAATCACCATATCATCGAGCCACATTAACTTGAGATTTCTAAGAAAATTGTGTTTAACCTTAGCTCTGTTTTCTGTACTGTCTACTCCCTTCCCTATCTTTAATATCAATGGGGAAATCCATCCCAGAAAATCCTCGTCCTCTATCAGTGATCTTATAGGGAGATTTCTCCAACTGGATTCTAGAAACATCGCATATATTTTCTCTGCACTTTTAGGTGTAAATCTACTGATCTTTCCATTAGACTCGAATTCCCATACACTAGGTACAGAGTCACCTTTATCTCCAACTAGGATTTTATTGAATATAAAAGGAAAACTGTCTATCTCTTCAATATCAACTTTCTTAAGAAAATCTTTTAGTCTTTCTTTCTCTGGAGAAATTGTAGAGCTCATGTTAAAAATGCTAACTTCACTTCTAGATTCATTTAACCAATTCTCTTTCCATCCAGTAGGGACTGAAAGGACATTTTTCTTAGAATTACTATTCCAAGTGGCAGTCCAAACGTCCGGGCCCTTCATTCTAGCAAGCTGATGTAGATCCTTATCTCCACTTATAATAATACAGCTTTCGCCCTCGTCATTGAATTTCTGAGACCAGTAAAGAAGTAGATCATCTCCCTCGGCACCTTCGATTTTAGAAAAAATGAATCCCATTTTTTCGAGATGAGAGCCAAACGATTGCATAAGATCAAAAAATATGCTCCAATCAACATTTTCGTCCTTCACCCTACCAGATTTATATCCTCCATCTTCTATTTCCACATCCTTCCTCCAGCTTCTGCTATCTGATGTGAAAATCAATCTGCCTCCAACGGGAAGCATTTTTAACGAAGCACAAAGATCAGTAGCAATCTTTCTAATAAACATAGATTGATCTGATTTGCTTTTAAGTACCTTTCCTGGATCGACATTTGATCCATATCCTGCGAATATGCCAAAGGTCTTGTGGAATATGTAGTTACCGTCTATAAGTATATTAATCATTTCTTCTTATTTTTTCCATTACCTCGTTTACTGTAAAATTGGGGTTTGTTATTATACAGTCAAAATCAGAAAAGTTTTTAAAATCTTCTCTATCAGCTTCAATTCTTCTTTCCGCTTTGTCTGCATCTCTTCTCCCCATTAATCTTTCCCTTAAAATGCTTTCGTCAATATCGATGAATATTATAAAGGATTCTTTTCTGTCCTCTGGTTTTAGTTTTGATATTCCTGTGGGTGTCATGATAAAAAGATTTGCTCTATAGAATTCATCCATAGATGTTCCATAGAACCACTTGTTAAATTCTACCCATTCATAAAAATCTCCCCCGTTGGCTCTTTCAATGGCTTCTTCGTAAGTAACGAAGTAATAATCAACGCCATTGAATTCTCCTTCTCTCGGGGGTCTGGATGTGTGAGAGACCGAATAGATTAAGCCTTCCACCCTCAATTGCTTAACTAGGTGATCCTTCCCCGAACCACCTTTACCTGCTATGATTATTCTCCTCCAGCTGTCATTCATATTAATCCGTTAGTTTCTGTATTTGAAAAACTAGAGACAATAAAGAAACCATAGGATCAATAACCTGGGTTCTCTGAGCTTGGTGATCTGCAACTAATACGATTACTGCTGGGATTATTTTCTTCAATTCCGGCTTGTTGTTAATTATCCAGTTTATAAACTCTTCACCCAGAGCTGACATAACTTCGTCAACCTTTCCTTGGTATTCTCCTGCGATACTCTGGTAGTTTTTCACTGGATCCTTAGAAGTGGTTATAAGGGTATAAAGATCTTCATAAGACCAACCTAGCTCGTTAATCTTAGCGGAATCTACATTTTTAACTCCCTCTATCATCCAGGTCTGAATCTTATTCAAAGCTGATCTGAAATCGGGATAATAATTCTTCTGAAACTCGTTCAGCGAATCTGAATCTATGGTTATTCCAATTTTACCTAGAATTAAACCAATTCTCCTATTCCATTCTGACTTAAGAGCATTTTCTTCGTCACTGTTTACTGGATTGAAATCTATAACTTCGAATCTACTTTGGATTGCATCCGGAACCTTGTTGATATAGTTGCACGTAGCAATGAATCTAGCGTTGCTAGCGAACTTTTCGATTGTTCCCCTTAGTGCTTTATAGAATTGATCCGAAGCTCCGTCAAACTCATCTAAAATGACAATCTTCTTAGATGATTTACCGTCCATCACGGATATGGTGGAACAGAAGTCATTTATTTTTACCCGTATCGTTTCTACCGAGCTTTCATCAGAGACATTTATGAATATGCTAGGATATCCTGTTGCTAATATTTTAGCCAGTGTAGTTTTGCCACATCCTGGGGGTCCGCTTAATAAGACATTATGACCTAGACCGTTCTCGAATATCTTAGATATCCTCTGCGGAAGTATCATATGTCTAAGCTCCTTTGGGCGTAGTTTTTCTGTTAAGAGTTCTTGTATCATATTATTTCTAGAGTTAAAAAAAGAAGTTGTTTCTTAAAATTTACTAGAAAGATCATCAGCAGAATTTTTATCGTGACGAACCTCGACAAATCGAGGCAAGAATAAAGATCTGTTCTCGTGTTTATCCGTGATCGTTACGTTGTATTGTATTGCTGCAATCTTTCCGATGTGTGAATCCGGATCTTTACTAAGTTCCTTAAGATCGTTATCATTGAAACCAGATCCAATCTTAACATTAAGTGTTTTTGAAAGGTCTGTGCAAATAAATCCTCCGATAAGACCCTCTCTTTTTCCCTCTCCTGGATACCATCCAGTTATTTCAAGATCGCACTCGTTAACTTCCTTGAATTTAACCCAAGATTTAGATCTCTTGCATTCATAAACTCCGTTATCCTTGCAGATAACTCCTTCGCCGCCAATATCTACTATTTTTTTATAGATGGCAGTGATTTCAGAAGGATCTGACAATTCCCACATTTGAGCAAGCTTCACCGGAGAATCCTCCGATAATCCGCTAGTGATTTTTTCTAACGTATCTCTACGATCAACATATTCTAGAACCCCGCTTCCCTTATCTAGAGTAATGAGTTCATCAAAATCGAAAACATTAAAAAGAAATCCGCTTTCGATTTTATCGCTTGCCGTACCTTTAAGAATTTGTGTTACTTTACCGCTAACGGATTTTCTGTTCAAATCGGTTAATTCTCCATCGAAAAACCAGTTACCTGATAGTCCAGAGTTTATCATGCAGAGTTTTAAATCGAAAGTTATCTTCGGAAAGCAAGTAGCATCAAGTTCGTTGAATGCACGAGTAAAGTATGTGATTTCACCATTCTTGTAGATAGCTATTACACGTACGCCATCGTATTTTTCCTCACAGTAGATCTTGTCCCACTTTTCGATCACTTTATGATCGTCAGTAGCCAACATAAGAGAAGGATCAGGAATCAATTCCCTGCCTACTGCTTTGTTAATTAATTTTGCACCAATCCCTATGTTCATCCTTTTGGTAAGGATTTTCATTAGGTTTTTTCTCAATTCAGTGTCCTCTGACTCGTTCTCAGATAACCTAGCTCCGAGTAGGACCTCTGCCCTAGATCTAAGGGAATCATTTGCAGCAGGTGCTTTCTTCAGATCCTCAACCAGATCTTTGAAATCTTCCCATAAATTGGGATTTTCTGAATTAGATTTTTCTGGGAAATTTAGCTTGTGAAGCTTTGTAGTAACAAAGGGGTTAAAACAAGTGTCGAGAATGTACTCCATTTTAGGATTGATCGACGTCTTGATTAATGATTGCTTTGCTTTTTGCGATCCCTCGCCGGTCAAAGATTCTAAAACTTTAAGAATCTTGATGTTGTTTACCATTTCATCGAATACCATTTCTTATTATTTTTCTGCAAATATAAGAAATGATCCCGGTTAAAAAAAATATTAAGGACAAATTGTTAGAAGCATTTAAACCCTTCCTTTTGCTATTTTAACCGCCCTATTTTGAAACCTGCGGTAAATTGCATATGTTTGATTAATAAATTATAAAGAGTGCCTATAAGTCAAATAAACGATGGATTACGGAATTATAGAGTTACCTCCGGAGCTTCTCCTTCGCCCTCGCCCTCCGCTGGAGCGGCCTCGCCTTCAGCTCCGCCTTCCTCTTTCTTAGGAGCAGCTTTTGCTTCTTTTTTCAAATAGCTTTCGTTTGTAGCTATTTGATCCGGAGTTAACCCAAGGAATCTTTGTATAAGATAATCATTATCAAAGTATGCTTTCTCTTCCTCTCCGACCTTAACTTTAAGCTCGCCTAAGCCTTTTATGAATTCGCTTCTCTTAGTAAAGTTGGTAAGTTGAACCATTTCTTCAAACTCACTTTCTCTGTGAAAATCCAATCCCAGATTTGCTTTAAAGCTTCTATCTCTTGACAACTCAGGAAAATCTAAGCACATTTGAATATAAAGGGGCTTGACAAGTATCTCCTGGAAAATAGATCTTAATCTTCTTAGGAATTTCTCAAACCTTATCTCGTCTCTTTCCAACTGATCTATACCTATCTGATAATTAACAGGACCAGCAGCCCTTGAAGCAAATCTAGCATAAGGTATTTTGGAATCCATTTTTAACTTGTTATAGAAATAAAGAACATTATCCATAACATTAAAATCCGGACCATTAGGATTTAATGATTCTATCTGAGGTGATTGACCATTCTGTTCAGGAAATAGATAGTTTTTATAAAACTGAACCTTAGGTCTTCCATTTACCGTTAATTCACCTGAAGCGTCATTAATGGTAATATCCTCCTTGTAGTTAGACATTAGCTGGCCTAAAGTCTGCATAGCTTTTTGAGGAGATTGGCTACCAGTAGGAATAATAAACTTCAATCTATAAGAAGCATTCATAACATTCCAGATGATTCTGGAATTCTCCATGATTCTTAGAATGTTGTAGGATCTAACGAGTCTTTCTATATAGCTAACCCTAGATACGCTATTACCCTTAGCATAAGAAATATAAATGATTTGCTCATTTGTTAGTTTCCTAGTCATTTGAGGATTTTTTGGATACTGAATCCAAAATTGTTGGTATTCATTTTCCCCTATCTTTTCAACAGCGGGTTGTAGAGAAGATGGATCAAGCTCTTTAAATCCGATTATCTCTTTTCCTTTGTTGTCATAGATAATCTCAAATGCGAGAAATCCGTCAATTAAAAATTGTTTGAAATACTGCCAAGCAAGTACGGAATTTTGGAACCCAAATATATTGTACAGCCTATTATAATGTAGAGATATCTTATTTAATACCTTCTCCTTTAGATCTAAATTAAGGAAAGAAGGATTAGCAAAATAATTTCTATCGTCATAAGTGATAGATTCGTCTGTAATCGTATCAATAATAAATTCAATTTCTCCATTTAGTGAAAATTTTCTTAAGAAGTTTCTTTTTTCTACATAGTCCTTATCGAAGTATGCGATGTATTTTCTTACCTTGGTATCCTGGTAAGAAGCTGTCCAGTAAAAAGCGTCATCCTGGGTAAATCCAGTTCCTTGCTGATTAAAGAAATAACTTTCTGTTTTACCTACGGCCTGAGAATTTCTAACGACCATGTCATCATACTGCATACCGAACTTGGATACTTTACCAAGGCTTCTCAGTATGTTACCTAAAGCTGACTCGTTAGGTCTTAAAAAATCTAAAAATCCTGCCATCTCTTATTTTTATAGTGTTACTTCTGGTGCTTCCCCTTCTTTTTCTTCCCCGCCTTCTTCCCCGCCTTCTTTCTTCTCTGCTTTTTCCTTCTCCTTAGCTTTTCTCTCCATGGCTTCCTTATTTGCTATTATATCCTGTCTGGACATACCAAGGAAAGTCTCAATAAGGAAAGCGGTAGAGAAATATGGCTTCTCTTCGTCTCCGAGTAATCCTGTCATAGCAGTAACGGATTCTTTCCTTTTATTAATAATATCCATCTCCTGATTGATCTTAAATGGATTATCAGAGAAATAATCTAGTCCCAATTGGCTCTTAAATAAGAAGTCCTTCTCCAGGTTAGGATATTTTTTAGCCATTTGAATCCAAAGTGGCTTTGTTAATATCTCCTGGAAAATTGATCTAAGTCTTTCTACAAACTTAGCAAATCTTATTTCTTCCTTATCTAATCCTTCCGCTCCGTTTGAATATGGAGAAGTGTTTCCACCGTCTGGAGTGTGAAACCTTGAAGGCGGAACTTTAGATTCTTGCACGAACTTATCAAAGAAGTAAGACAAAGGTGCAGGATCATTTAGATTAGGTCCCTCAGTGGTAACAGGTTCTATGGTAGGCGTACCATTAACACCAGAGGGCATAAGATAGTTTTTATAAAACTGGATCTTAGGTTTACCGTCAATTAGTAATTCCCCGCTCTCATCATTAAGCTGGACATCCTCCTTATAGATACTCATAAGTTCACCCAAGGTTTGCATACCCTTTTGAGGTGATTTAGTACCGATAGGAACTGTCATCTTTAATCTAAAAGATGAATTCATAACAGACCAGATAACTCTAGTGTATTCTATAATTCTCAGAATGTTATACGGTCTAATTAGCCTCTCGATATAACTTACCCTAGAGATTGCATTTCCTTTAGCATAAGAAATATAGATTATCTGCGGATCGTAAAGTATTCTTCTCCTTTTCGGGTCTTGTGGGAATTGGGTCCAGGTATTAACAAAAGTTCCGTCTACCTGTTTCTCTACACTCGGTATTATAGTAACAGGATCCAATTCTTTAAATCCTATGATATATTTACCCTCGTTATCGTAGATTATCTCAAAGCATAAAAATCCGTCAACTAAAAATTGTCTAAAGTACTGCCATCCAGTAATGTCGTCGGTAAATCCCCAGATGTCATAAAGCTTTTTATAATTCTCATAAAGATCCTCTTTTAGCTTTTCATTTATGTCTGAAAGATCTATGAAATCCGGGTATGCAAAGAAATTAGCGGGATCGTAAGAAATGGCTTCGTCACATATCGTATCTAGAACCCATTCTATCTCGGGATTAAGCGAGAATTTTCTTAGATAATCCCTTTTGCCCTTATAGTCTTTATCGAAATATGAAATGAACTGCTTTGTTGTGATATCCTGCTTTGCTAAGGTCCAAAGCATGCTTTCGTCCTCTACATTAGCTTTGTTCTTATTTAAAAAAGCAGCCTCAGTAACACCAACAGCTTGTGAATTTCTGATGACCATGTCATCATACTTCATACCAAAAGTACTCAGTTTCCTCACTGATTCCCTGATCCTCTGTATAACAGGGGATTGAGATGGATCATTATTGTCTACAAAACCGGCCATTTAGTATGTTTTAGTTATTCTACTATCAAAACTTAAATTAATTTCGATTGGTATTCCTTATATATCCCCTGCAGATCTAAGCCCTCTACATCGCCCCTTCTCAGATAAGGTAATTTATACCAGTCTTCTAAGTCCAAAACATGTATTTCTCTGATGAACCTTGTCTTGAATCCAAACAGAGAAAACTCATATCCGGTATTAGCAAGCATATTCTTAAGATTGATATTAGTTAAAGGCAAGGGAGATATAGCTCCACCTTTTGTATAGTAATTCTGATTTTTTTCTATCATGGAAGAAAAGTTATCATAAACCTTTCCCACTATTTTCATTCTATACTCCGGAGGTGTTACGACAAGATCGATACCTCTTAATATCACACCATTTTCCGGTGTCGGGTAAGAATCTGTGCATAATACTATAGGATTTCTGTCTATAAACTTTCTCTTATCTGACAACTCGCTGTCAGTGGGATAGGGAAAGGCATATATTTCTCCGGGTATAAAAGGAGGGGAAAAACTCTTCTCCGAATTTCCTCCGGAGAAATATTTCTCGGAAAACACATCATCAGTATTCTTTACTAGCTCTGCAATACTGTTGAATTCTTTCTTGTATTGTAATACAGATTCTGAATATTTCATTTACTTTTAAATAGGAATTTTTCATCGACCACACCGAATCTAAATCCTCTTTTCCCAGCCCATTCTTTAGCTGCTTTGAATTTTGCTTGGTTCGTTATCCAAACCTGCATGTTGTGATTATATGATTTTAGCTTAGCAAGGGTCATAGTACCCTCATAAATGGGCTTTTGAGTCTGCCTCTCCGGCTTGATCTCTATTATCCACTGTTGTTCTTCGCCAGACTCTTTTAGAACTTTTATATAAAAATCTACATTGTAATCATGTTCCTTTTTGTCCAGAGGATTGATGTACTTGATAGCTATAGGTTCAGAACTCCATTTCATTATGGATTCATTAGTATCGCAATAAACACAGAATCGATATTCCCAGGAAGATCTGTATATTATGTTGTGGATATCTCCAATATACTTATCTGGGTTAGAGGGTTCAAATTTTCCGGATTTGTAATCCCCATTAGGTTTTACTTTTTTTATATCCGTCATGATAACTTTTATACGTTATACGAATTATCGTCACCTGTTATGTAGCTGAATGGGATAGTTTTAGGACTTTTTGGTGGGTGTAATTTTTTCCATCCCTTTGCAAATCCATTCTTTGCTATCTGGGTAAAGTAAGCAAAGGGATTGTTGGATTTTTCTGGATTGAATCTATCCCAATATTTACAAAGATCTTCCATAGCAAAAGCCATGCAATCCTCTTTGTCCTCTGGATCTTTATAGGCCATTTTTTTGGATATACCCTGGATCATTAGGGTAAACATTCTTATAGTCTCAGGGGTAAGTTTACCCGCTTTTTTCGATTCTATAACAGCGACGATAAGATCACTATTTCTAACATAGTCTTTTGCCATTAATTCTTTATTATTTTGAAGGTTGGTCATTTCTTTCTAGTCGAAAAAAATAGAAATATTTCAAAAAAAAGAGAACGTAGCTTAACTACGTTCTCAGTTATTTTTTTATATTATTTAGAGTCTTCCTTAGAATCAGATTCTTCCTCTTGTTCCTCTTGTTCCTTACCTGTTGGTGCCTTGCTTAATTTACCTGCAGACGAATCAACAAATTCTTTTCCTGGAGTCTTCTGACTATCAAATTTCGGAGCGAAATAGAAGTTACGACTTAGTTTTTTTTTAAATCGTCAGATTCGTCTAGGTTGTAACCCATCTCATCATTTACTTCGAAATCTATATCACCTTCTGATCCTGGGGCTTCCGCTAAATTCATGAATTTATCTAAAGATGTTACATGTTTTGTCTCCTTAGCAGCTTTACCTTTTTCCGGTGCTTCTACTAAATTAGCATCTACTCCTTCTCTAAGATTGTATCCGATTTCTTTGTTCTTACCATCTGCGTCTTTACCCTCAAATTCAGTTTTATCCTTAGTTTCTGGACCTTCAGCTAAATCATCTTCGCCTTCCACTTTACCTTTTTCTTTCTTATTGTTTCCTGGTGCTTTAGCCATAGCATCTGCTTTAGCCTTAGCTTCGTTAACTGTAAGATTGTAACCGTGCATATGATCGAGTTCCATCTCGATTTCGTCTCCTTCTCCCTTAGGTGCTTTAGTGAATCCGTGTCCGTCAGAGAAAGTTTTTAATAAAGCTTTTTGCTCCTCTAAGCTTAAACCAGATTTTTCAAGGGTTCTAGAGATTTCTGACTCTTTAACTTCTCCGCCTTCTTCCTCTTCTCCTTTATCATCAGAATTCTTTTCTGCTGCTTGGCTTAAAGCTTCTTCTAGATCAGAGATTTCATTAACTAGGAAATCTGAAGTTTTACCGGTATCCAAAAGAACTGTATATCTTCCTGATGAAGCATCTACTGAAATGATCTTTCCAGTTTCGCCAGATTCTTTAACTTTGATATAGTCACCAATATTGAATTTCTCATCTTCAGACAATGTTTCATATTCTGGTGAATCCTCGATCTTACTTAATTCAATATTGATCTGATTCCATTTTTCTCTTAATACTGAAAGTTCGTTATTAAGTAAAGCGTGAGCGGATTTCATTTCCTTTGAAGAAGCATATAAAGGATTGTTTTCCATTAGACCCTCAACCTTATTGATTTGATCTTCTATTCTAGAAATGTTCTCTAGTACTTTAGTTCTGTCATTAATCATGATAGACTTAAGTTTTTGCTCACCTTCTAAGAATTCAGTTAAACCTTCAGAGATATCATATCTCAAATAATCCTTAACCATTTTAACCGCTTGAGATCCGTTTACTTTATAAACTGAATTCTCTCTCATACCTTCGTTGATTCTTTGAAGGTAAATTTCGCTGTTCCATTTAATAAGGTTAACTGAAACTCCTTCGTAGATATTAGAAGTTATATTTTTAGCAAAGTCTAACTCAACGATGTTAGAGAAGTTTACGTAAAGATTGATGATATCACCAACTACTTGAGATTCATTAACTGCAAAGTGTGAAGCAGATTCTAAGCCTAATACTTTAGCCAATTCTCCTACGCTTCTGAAGTTTAGTTTAGATTTACCTAAGTAAACTGAAACACCTTCATTTTCTTCTACCAAGCTAACATATTTCTTTCCTAATTGGATTAAGATTCCGTTTTCGTTGATCTTAACATAAGGTCTAAGAGCAGAGTTAACCAAACTGATATAATCAGCTGGTACAGATCCAACTTCTTTTGTGCTTAATTTTCTTAGTGATTCTCCCTGAGCTTCAAATAAGCTATTTCCGATAGCAAAGATAGTTTTATCTCCCTCGATTAAGATTGGTGAGTAGATTCTTCCCACTTTTGATTCTCCTTGAGCATTAACAGGGATTTCCAATTTTCTAGAATCTGATGCCTCGTTAACATTTAAGTAATTGATTAAATTTCTAACAACTGGATTAAAAGACCATTTTGAGATTTCTTTAGAAAGTAAACCTGAAGATTTGCTTTCAGAAATTAGCCAGTTGCTTAATGATTCACTAAGCTCAGAATAGAAACTGTTGTTTCCACTTTGTTTAATAGATTCTAAAACTTTAGAAACTTCTATTTCTCTCGAGAATTTATTAATCTTCTCTTTAAGATTTTCGATGATAGGTAAAACCGTAACGTCCCATTTGAAAGATTCTAATTCAGCAACGAAGTTGTGAATAACTGAAAATTCTGGTACGCTCTTATTTGCAATGATATTTGCATACTGCTCACAAACGATTTTAACCTTAGGGTATTCGTAAATAGAAAGGCCTTTGATTTTTCCGATTGATTCAAGAACTCCTAAGTTTCTAAGTCCCTGAGCTTCAACGAAAGATCTTGTGCTATCGTCGTTTGTTTCTAAGTTATTTAGGCTCTCTAAAAGAGATTTGCTAGTTTCTTCTTTCTTTTCGTTTCCGATATAAGAACCAGAATTATTTAAAGAAGCATTGCCTCTTAAACCTCCCCAAGATTCCATTAAAGCTGAAGCTCTCTTTTTAGATTCCTCCATTTGCTCATTTTTTATAGAATCCCAGTGGCTTTTCATTTCTGGTGTTGCTTCTGCTGAAGCTTGCTCGTTAAGAGCGGCAAGAACCTGTGATTCGGTCATCTCAGAGGATCCGCTAAGATAACTCTCGCAAATTTGTCTAACCTCTGGTGATTTTGTTAGTTCTTTCAGTTTTTTAACTTGGTTTATAAAATCCATGGTCTTTTGTTTTTTTAATCTTTTTATATATCCATGCTATGGACAAAAACTTTTTACTATATATTTAATCTGTGCCCCTATTTTATCACTTGCAGACTAAGATTTCTAATTTAACGTCTATATCTGTGTGTGGGTTACAGAAAACTATTCCTCCTAAATTTGAATATACCCCGGGTTTAGATAGTAGCCATCCTTCATAGATAGAGTCGCTCGCCGATATGCTTTTGCCTGAGAGTACCGTAAGTTCCCCCATATAATAGGTATCATTCAAATATGTCCACTGGATATATTTTCTAGACTCGACTGTGGTTGAGGGGTAAACCGCCTTAACTGCTATAAAAGAAACATACCCTAGGTTGTCCCCTATATCGGTTTGACTTAACAAATAACACTTACCTGCCTTTAGCATTACCCTACTCTTACTGAAAGAAACTGATTCCTCCAGAAGATCGTCCATCTCAAGATATATCGGAAGTTTATTGGTGTTGCCCTCGTCAAGAACTAAATTTCCTCTATAGAATCTGAATCCTGTTCCTTCGTCATACGGACATGTTATCGGTCTAGTTGCCATTTTATTAATTAGCTGTTATTATAGTCAATTTTACGACCCTGTTAGTTGGATTGGTGAAAGAAATACCACCCGCTCCCACATCAGCCGGTCCAGTATGTCCGTAGGTTGAAAATGGATCCATATCCCATCCTCTCCAGTTAGTGCCTGCCTTAACTGCACCCGTTAGGATCATTAGTTTGCCCATTGTATTTCTTCCGCCGTTTTTATAGTCCCAGAAAAGCAGTCTTTCATCAGAATCCGCTTCAGGCAGATAGTAAGCTCTAGCAACTATCATCGATGCTTCTCCCGAGGTTCCTTCTAAACCCCCAGTGTCTATATTAACACTGTTTTGTGGACCTATTTCAAAGGTTTGCTTTTGGAAATCAGAAAAACTTTGGAGTGGATGAAAAAAGTCAGCAACATTAAGATAATCAAGGGTGTTGGCTTTCTGCGTTACAACAAAAGACTCCTTTATAAATTTAAGTTCAGGCTTCTCGTTAAACTCTTTAAATGTAGCATCTATTCTAGGTAAATTTGCTCTAGTTATTGCTATATTGGTATAGACAGTATCGAATCCACCGGTTGCCCCTGCCATCGGATTAAGAGCATATCCTGCTGATCCTGCTGACAAAGAGTCAGGGCCACTTGAAAGTGCCGATCCCCCGTCAAAATTATATGTTGTTGTATTTTGGTCTGACACTCCTTGTTAGCTTATTTTCATTGGGTCGACATGAACTGATGTCTCATATCTTCCTGTATTTATCGACTCCATAGCTTCTGGTCTAGGTAAAGGCTCTGAACCCACGTTTGAGTCTATAATCGGATCAAGAGAGGTTTGCTCCTCTACCGTATCCACGATTTCTTCCGTAGCTGGTTCTTCTTTTTCTTCTGCGGTAACTAATTCCTCCTCTGTGGGTTTAATGTAATCTACTAGGGATTTTATAAACCCTAATGCAACAACCGGAAGGATTGCTCCACTTACTATAGAAAGAACCCTCTTTTGATAGATTAAATCTTCTTCAGTAAGGCCGAATAACTCTATCCATCCCTGAAAATCTCTCAGGTGGGTGTATGCGTAATAGGTGTTACCCATAGCTTGCATGAGTGTCAATATTATAAAAAGACCCCAAACTATGCCCTTATTCATCTTATCCAAAGTTATAAGGGAAGCAAGGGAAGCTGCGGCACCAACCTCAAAAGCAACAGCTAAACTTATAGCTAACCAATCTGGATTGGATAGCTTAAAGAAATCTATTACGTGTATGGTAGAAATTACCGAAACAAGCAAATATAGAGTAACGAACGTACCTATTATAAAATAACTCGTCGTTTTCTTTCCCATTATTTAGAATTTTCTAATTTTTTAATCTCTAGATCAATCTGTGACTGACGGTTAACGTCCATAATTTTTCTGTCAGTGGATTGGATCATTCTTTTTTCTGCTTTTAATCCCTCTATTTCCATAATCTTCTGAACTTCTTTCTTTGTGCAAATAGAATCTATGTAAGCGCTTTGTATTTTGGACTGCTTCTCCATTCTGTCTATATCTCTGTTAACACCACATTGTCTTAATAGAATCATAAGGACTAGAACTAGGGTTATTGCCCAAGAATATTCTTTGATTTTTTCTAATGTTTTCATATAGCTGTTTTTTTTAGTTTCTTTATATATCCACAATCAAACTCAACAAAAAAACCGGATTCTTTCAAGGAACCCGGTTTTATTTATGGTATGTTATATTTTTAGCCTAGTGAAACCCCCTGCATAGCAGCTGCTAGCTGTTTTTCAAGATCTTTGATCTCTGCAACGTCTTTCTTAGCATCTCCTAATGCTTGGTCGAAAGGCTTATATAAGCTAATAAAAGTCTCAGCGCTAGCTAAGCCTTTACCTTTACCTTTAGAGATAAAGTAGTGACTTGCTTCAAGGGGTAAAGCTGGCATATAAACAACACCACTTTTAACTCCTTCTTTTTTGATTTTTTGAATCTGCTTATTAACTTCTTTCACACCCAAAGCTTCTGTAGCATTCCATTCAGCTTCGTTAACCATGAAGTACTCGTAGCTATTTAAAAGCTCATCATTAAGAGAAACCGCATAAACCTTAGTTTGGATTTCATCCTTCTTAGCTTTGATCTGGATTTCTAAAGAATCAACAAGATCCTTATCTATAGAAAGACCTGACTCTTGGTTCAATGTATCAAAGTCGATAGCTGATGATGCTCCAGGACCACTTTGTAGATCTAGTGAAATTTTTTCGGAATTTTTCTTTGCCATATTATTTTTTATATTTATTTTTTTTAGTTACCCTTTCTCGAAATGTTTCTAATCTATAGAAAAAATATCGAAATCTGCTCTATTGTCATTTAGATATGCTCTTAACGGCTCACGCAAATCTTTCGTCCTATACAGCTTAGCTGGACCTTCTGGACCCAAGTGACATAAAAATCCATCGTGGGTTTGTATGTTAGCTTCCTCCTCTAAGATTAATCTGTATAGTGAAATCTGTATAGAATACTCGTTGTGGCTATTTTCATAAAGATGTGAGAATGGCCTAAGCAATTTTTTATATCTTCCCTTAGGGTGATCATCGTGTTTAAAATCGCCATTAGTCTTCCAGTCGCCTATTATAAGAAATGGCATGTCTAGATCATCGGCCCAGAAAAGAAATGGCTGATCTATCGTTCCCGCCAATCTCCATTTTCTTGAAAATATCTTTAGCTCCGATTTAAGGGGAAGCAATACACTTAACCTCTTATCATAGATCTCCATAAATTTATCGACTCTTTCTCTCAGAACTTCGTCCTCTGGAACTGCCGGTGCATTTCCACTCCAGAAATCTTCTATCCACTTATGTACTTTAGTACCTAAACTATTAGCTACATCGGCCTTTCCCTGCCACTCATTCAGAACAACCGAAACGTCCACGCCCCTTTCTTCAGCTTTCCTTTTGGACCAATATTCACGGTCAAAGGGAACTTTAAATGTTTTAAGGAAAGTTGTTACCGAATCGAACTTAGCCGAATTGTATCTATATACATGGGAGGGTTCGTCGAATGAGAAATTCCTGTCATTGAATACCTCGAGCTTCTTCTCTATCTCTTTCTTAGCACTTATCAGTCTAGGATCCATTAAAACAAATTAATTAGGTAACTTCTATTAACTATAGCGAATATAATTAAGCCTATTTCTAAGATGAATCGGAATATCCAAATCCAGCTTAATTCTCTGAAAACGTATTGATAAACCACAAGATAAGATTCCTCGTTGGTTCCTTTTACCGGTTCTATGCCTAGAGTTATTATCTCTTCCAAATTAAGAGACTTCAGGTACTCATTTGTTGATTTGAGCTCGTTCATCACAAACGAAGGTCTAGACTCTTTAGGAAGGTCCGCAGAAAAGATAACTTCAGGGGGAAGATTTACGACAGTATAAATCCTACCGAACCAATCTGCTCTTAGATTTTTTCTAGCCCATAGTGGGGAGTTCTTAGATTCGTTCTCCACTATTTTAAGGTAATCACGATATATTTTAATATCCTTCCAAACCTTGAAAAATTTTAATATAGCTAACCACATATTATTCTTTATTTTTTATACCTAGATTTCTGGTTAATGTTTCCCGTCCATCTTTTTTCTGATTCTCCCTCTAGCTCTTCTAATCCTTGTTGCGATTGATCTTTTCTTAATTCCGTACTTTTCGGCAATATCCTTGTACTTCATACCATTGATTTCCCGATCTATCATGATATCACGGTAAGTTTCAGGTAATGATCTAATCTCGTCTAGCACCGATTCGTATACAGAGTCAATTGTATTTTCTTCACTAAAAAATCCGTAAGCCGGATCGTCTTCAATGGTATAAAACCCTCCCAGATCACCTATGGTATTTTTGGACGAAAGATACTCTAAATCAAGATCCTCGTGATTGATCAGTCTTTTTCTAGACTTCATTAAAAGCAGGGATTCGTTTCTGGCTATGTTATAGCACCATGTGGAAAAGTTACCCCTTTCCATATCGTACTGATCTATCTTAAGCCATATCTTAGACATGGTGTTAAGAAATGCGTCTTCCGCTAGTTCAGGATCTTTCAGAATCAGAAAACAATGGTTGGATACACCAGGTTTTAAACGATTAAATAAGTCTCCGAATGATTTGTCTGTTTTTGTTAGAATAAAGTCTTCTGCTAGTTTTTGGATGTTGGTCTCTTTTTGCATTTGTTAAATTTGGTCAAATTGGTTAATTCTGTATAATTCAATCCCAGCCTCTATCAGAAAAGGAAGGGATTCAGGTTTTCTGTAAACACCCGAAAAAACTACTCTTTTTATCCCGGATTGTATGATCAGTTTTGAGCATTCAAAACACGGGGATAATGTAACGTATAAAGTAGAGCCATCTGAGCTCTGTGTACTTTTTGCTAGTTTGGTTATCGCATTTGCTTCAGCATGGAGAACATACGGAAGTGTCACCATATTTTCATCCTCGCAGATATTGGGAAATCCCGTTGGAGAACCATTATAACCGTCGGAGATTATCGATTTGCCTTTTACCATTAGGCATCCAACCTGCATTCTTTTACAATGCGAGTTTTTTCCCCAGGTTTTAGCCATCTGTAAGTAGATAAAGTCGTTTTTCATTGCCTTTGAATTTTCCCAATACAAAGGACTTTCCTTCATGATATCGGAGTGATCCCACGATATGTCAAACGAGCTTCCAGTTTTTTTGACGCTCCAGTTATTGATGTTTAAAAAATCAGGATTTAAAAAATCAAAATCAGAGGAAACAATTTCTCGGCCCGAATAATTCAATAGGGTAGATAACTCCATTAGTTTATAATTTCTACAAACATAAGAAATAGAATCGAGGAAAAAAAATATTTTTTGATAAATTTTTAGATCCTTCTAGAATCAGGTCTAAATGGAGATTCTATGGGGGAAACGGTTAATGTGCCTTCTAGTATAGAAGCTATCCTAGTGAGGGCATTCTTTATATCCTGAACATCCTTAGAAGTTCCGAGTTCGGAAGTGCTTTCTCCCTTTGATTCAGATTTTTTAGAAGATTCAGATTTAGGTGTTTCCTTGGGTGTAGATTCGGAGCTGGTAGCCTTCGGAGAAGATTTACTCTCCGGTGCTTCCTTACTTTCAGCCTTGGATTCATTTTTAGCAGTCGGTGCAAGCTTTTTAACATCGCTAACCAATGAAGGGGTTTTAGCGGTCCCTTTAGAAAGCTCCGTTTTATTCTCAGCAGATTTAGGTTCACTCTCTTTCCCTTTATTGCCTATTGACTTTTTAAGAGCTCCAAGCCCTTTCTTAGCCAGAGGACTAGCAATACCAAGTTTATCAGTAGCCGCACCAGCTGCTGAAAATAAAGCTCCCTCTGCACTCTTTCCCACTTTGGAAAGCAAAGATGGCTTTTTATTCTCCTGCTTAGAATTATCATTATTCACCTCCTCCGTTTTATTACCAAAAATAGGTTCTTTGGCTGCTAAGCTTTCTAAGCTTTCAACCTTCTCCGGCTGTTTCTCCTTCTTCGATTTTGAGAATAGTCCCTTCTTTTCTTTCTTTACTTCGGTAGGATTTACAACTTCCTCTGATTTTTTAAGATCCTCCGCTTGCTGTTTAACTTCAGAAACAGATTCCTCTGGTTTTTTTGCCTCGCCTTTTGTTAGCGATTGGGTTGCTAGAAGTTTAGCTTTAGATATTGTCAGTATGTTATAGTAATCATTATCCTTAGTTACGTTCTTTAATATCTCGTCCCACAGTTTATCTCTTTTTTGTAAGTCTTCTCCGCTCAATTTATTTTTATTAGCAAGAGTTGCAGACTCAGCATCTATCTTAGAAACTTCTTCATCGATTCCATCTCTACCCGCTTCCATTAGAGAATCAATAGTTTCCATCATGGAATCCATAGATTTTCTAGTCTCATCGTCCTTAGCATCATCCCCTAGCTTTGAGTATTTGTCTGACAGTCTTCTCAGATTCATAATCATTCCATCGGAATCTATTAATCCAGGATTACCCGAATTACCGAAAAAATCTAAACTATCATTCTTGCTGTTTTTCAAAATGGAACTGAACTCTGGAACTTTTTTTAGCCCCTCCATTAAGTCCTTAATATTAATTGGTATAACACCTGCACCTTTAGGAAGCTTAACCACCTCCGGTCCGTTCTCGCCAACCAGGTATTTTCCTTCTTTCTGAGCAACCCCGCCTTCCTGAAATGCCTTAATTATTCCTTTTAATCCACCTGCAATATTAGTAAAATCTTTGTTTGATCCATCACCACCAGAGTTCTTTGATATCCCTGCTATTTTACTCATTAGAGGTCCACCCTCTCCTAGAAGCTTACTTATAACTTTGGTTAGGTCCTTTATTGCACCTTCGTTCTTCTCCCCTTCCTTAGGATTAGCCGTAGCACCCTTATTAGGGGCCGTAGCTGATTCTTTTTCTTTTTTATCAGATTTCTCTGTTGCAGAAAAAAGAGACTCCGTAGCGGATGTATTTTTCTTAATAGACTCGGATAGTGAATTGATATTCCTACCCAAATCCGCTATTTGTGAAAATAATTTCTGATTAGGATCTGCCATTTAGTTTGGATATTATGTCTATATATTTCAATAAGATTACTTACTGAAACTAAACACCTCTTTAATTCCTCCCTCTGCTTTAGCCTGAGCATTATCCTGTTCTATGACCTCGTTAAGTTTATCGATCCAGATTTGATATTCATAGAAGGGTATACTTTCTATCCACTCCGGATCTAGACCGTGTTCCTTCCACAATCTAAACTTAATATCAAAGAAGTTCTCTAAAGATATCTGAAATAAGGAAAAGAGATCTGATCCCGTTGGGAAAGGTGATCTTCGCGGTGACCTCCTCATCACCGCAAACTGGGCATTTTTGTTTAGCGTCTAACATTGTGCCCATTTTGATTCTTTCTGAAAGTTCAAAATATAAGCTAAATTCTTCTTTGGTCCAGTAATCACTTTCCCTCATTTTCATGAGGATTTTTTCGTAACTTAGATCCCTCCAGTCATTAAAGAGAAATGGTGCTATGGCTAAAAAACCCTCGTCGATTTCAACTTTCTTTCTGGAGCATTCAGTCACAAAAGAAGTTATTTCCTGGGTTACTCCAATGCTAGGTATAAATAGTTCTATAACCTTCTCTATTTTCTTTATGTTAAAGACAAAGCTTCTAGTTTCTGGATTATAGTATTTAGATACCTGTTCGTCTAGCTCATACGAACTCAAAGCACCAGTTCTTAATTCTATGCCATCATTAAAGGGGCAGTCCATTGTCTGTTTACAAGTCTTTTGTGGTTTCAGTATTATAGAATTCTCACCCTTAACAAAGGTAAGATCTCGAATAGCCATAATTATAAAGAATCTGTCTTCTTGTTTAAGATCCTTATAAGAAACCACACCTTCACCAGGAAACTCCATTCTAGAGCATCTATCAATTATATGAGTTAGTTTTTCTTCAATGTCCAATTTATCATCTTCGTCAATGGTAGAGAAGTGCCTTATCTCTCTAACCTCCGCTGCTCGTATGGCTATTTTTGTGCCCTCAGGATAAAAGTCTCCCTTGGAAGGTAAGATGTCAACCGGAATATTTTTCCATCCCATTTCAAAAGAAAGCGGTCTACTAGAAGCCTGTGACTTACCTAAGGAAGATATCGGTTTATCCTGAGGTGCAGTTTCTCTTACTTCCCTTACTTCTCTTACCTCCCTTATTACGGGTTGCTCGAATTTAGTTTCTGGAGGAGTAACAGGATTTTCGGGCTCTCTTTGTGTAACTGGTTCCCTAACAGGATCATCATATACTAATCCCCCTGCTATTTCTTTTCTTCTAAGTATTTCCTCTGGTGAAATATTATTATCCATGTATTTAATTTGTTTTTCTTATTATATAACAGAAAACAAAAAAGGAGACAAATTCCTTGTCTCCTTTCGATTATTATTGAAATTAATATTAGATGAATAAATCTTCCCAGTAATCACAGATCCAAGAAGCTGATACTGTGTAGATAGCAGGATTCTCGTAATCCAACTGCATATCGTTAATAGCTGTGCTCAAAAAGCAAGAAGGAATTCTGATTCTTCTGAAAACATCCCCTCTTTTGCTGAAAACCGAAATAACCATAGACCCAACATAATCACTCTTAATACCCATTGCTCCAGTTAAGGGGTTATAGATTAAATCGCTCCATTGTCTAAGTATCTTATAAACACTCATAGAGTTAGCATCATTTAGGTTGACTTCAAATTCCATAGTTAAAGTCATATCGGTTGTTGTAGGCTCGCCTGCAGCGTATCTTCTTTGAGCAAATTTGTACATTTGTTCAACGTTTCCGTTTGCTAAGATGTCTACAGTTAATCCAGCAATGGACTTAACCTGTTGAGTTAAAATAGACTCTCCTTTGAAAGTCGTGCTAGCATCTACTATACCCGAAGGTGGGTTGATCAAAACCTCGAATTGGTTAAGATAAACCGGTTCGTAGTTGTTTATCGCGGCTTTAGAGTTTGTAAAATGTGGTAAACCTGCCATTTATTTTTTGTGTTTTTTTATAAGAATAAATCCTCCCAGTAATCAACTGCCCATGTCATATCATCAATCTTGAATATATCAGTTGATGTGTAGTTAAGATTCATTTCATTTATGGCTTTAGTTGGATAACAATCTCTGCATGTTATTCTTCTGAAAACGTCCCCTTGTTTATTAAAAATCGAAACCACGATAGTACCAGTATAATCATTCTTAAGTCCCATCGCACCTGTTAAAGGATTGTAGATTAAGTCACTCCATTGTCTCAATGTTTTAAAAACATACATTGAGTTATCATCATTTAAGTTGACGGTAAAGCTTAAACTTAAATCCATATAAGTGTTATCGGGCTTAGCTCCAGCATAGTTCCTTTTAGCAAACTTATATTTTTGGGTAACCAATCCTGGGTTTTTGTCTAATGTAAGTCCACCAACCTTCGTAACGTGTTGTAGTAGGATCTCTCCGCCAGCAACAGCAGAAGGAGGTATAACGGTAACCTCGAACTGATTCAGGTAAACAGGTTCGAACTTGTTTATTGCTGATAATGAATTTTGATAATGTGATAATCCTGCCATATTCAGTTTATATTTATCTTAGTTGCCCAAAAGGCTCCAATTCGTATTATACGAATTGGATAAAGCCTCCTGCTGCAATACCTCCTGTTCTTGTAACAGTAATTCTGTTAATGAATTTCTGAATACCTCTAGCAGGTTCGATAATAACATCTATAACTCCCATGTTCATATCGATAATTGCTGGTGTATTATTAGAAGCATCCATAACAGTTTGGTAGTTGTAGATTCCACCACCTGCTCTTACTCCGTCCAAGTAGTTATCAACCAATGTCTTAATTTCAAGTCTGATAGAATCATCATTGAAATCAAATAAGTAGTTTGAAAGGATAGACTGTACGTCGCTTTCGATACTTATTAACAAGTCTCTTACGTGAACTAAGTTGAATGCAGAGTTAACTTGTTGGTAAGCTGTTTGGTTACCGAAGATTACCACTCCAACTCCTCTTCTCTTAATGATAGGATTAATTCCGAATGGTTCTAAGTTTGCTCTGTCCTCGTCAGTGAAGTCGTATTCTACTCCTACGATGTTACCACCTCCGCTTAAGATTCCTCTTTTCTGACCTGCGATGATTGCATAAGGTTCTCCTGTAGCGAATTTTCTAACAAAGTTATTAGATACCATAGCAGCTGGTGGAACGTTCACGTTTCTATTAGACTCTCTGATAGTGATATAAGGAGCATAGAATGCAGCGAATTTAGCACCTTCTGCTTCACTAGGTAAGCTAAATGTGTAAGAAGGATTTAATGATAAGTTACCTCCGTCTGCGATATAAGCAGTATTTAAACTTGGGTAAGGATTAGAAGCTGTAGGCGCATTAGTAAATCTAGGATCGGTGCTAGCTTGGAATTGAGCCATCGATGGAGCGTTTATAAGCGCAAGTGATTGCTGTCTAAGCATTGCTAATCTACTTAACTGGTATTTAGAGTTAGGTAAAATTTGTCCAGAGAATGTATCTACAATGTATCTGAAAGAAATAACGTCTTTAGAAGCTAATGTCTTAGCGATGTTAGTGTCGTACATAACATCAAGTATTTCAGAGACTCTAGCATCAGATCCGTTAGGTCTATGAGATTCTTTCATGGTGAATCCAGAAAGGTATGTGAAATCAAAAGATCTAGTGAACTGAGAGATTGATTTAAACTTCTGAACTCTTGATCCTGATCCATCACCAGAATAGTAAAGTACCGGTCTAGAACAGATAGCTTTGTAAGTTCCTGAAGTTGTTGTAGAAGCAACTGAAGTAATCTTAGCTAATCTGCTTTGTTGATTTCCTGTGGTAGGAACGCAGATGTCAAGGTCTGTACAAACTACCAAATCTCCAACGGATAGAGGAACGTTTCCGTTTGAATCCTCAACTACGTAGAATGAAGTGGTATCAATCTTCGTACAGTTAACAAATGAGTTAATTGAACCTTCCTGAGAAACTATGTCTATTTTCTGTGAAGTTACTGGTGTTCCGATGTTATCCGAAGCATAAGCAGTAGCAAATCCAGTTATGTTATTTATTGTGTTCCCTGCAAGTGATACGTTAGAGTGAGATCTTGTGTTAACATAGTTAAATTGATCCCTATCTACGGTAGATTCAAATGACAAGTACTGAAGACTTGTTCCTGCTGAGTTTAACCAAATTTGATCTCCGTCTGCCAACTCATTGTATTTAACATTTTGGAATAACGTAGAAGCATTATATCCTTGTAGTACGTTGGAAACTCCAAGAGGTGCGTTAGGTCCAGTTACACCGTTAGGGGTAACTTCACTAACGATATCCAAATAATCAGAGTTACCGAATTGGTAAGCGTTGCTATAGAAAGGCTTATTACTTCCAGAAGCACCCGTATTATATGAATTGATTGTATAAACAGGGGATACAGTAATACCTTGTGATCTGTAGAAAGAAGTATCTAGAGGGTGAGTAAAGAATATTCTAAGCTCACCTCCAACATCCTGTGTTCCGGTAACTTTAAGTTTAATCAGATCATGCAATGCAAATTGGTTGATTAAAGCTCCAGTAGCACCGGATATACCATTAACAACACCAACTATAAATTTCTGATCGTCCGAAGAATTAACAGTCAAGAAAGATTTTAATGCGTTCTTTTGAGAAGCATTTTGGAAATATCCTGCTGTTCCTCCTGTTCCTAAAGTCTGAAGATAGTGTAACCCTCCGTCATAAGCATTAGGATCGTATGCTGCAAATGATTGGTAAACAACACCTGCAGTTGTACCAGCATCAAGGGTAAATAGTGTACCTACTTTAGTACCGTTTGCTGGACCGCTTAAACCAGTAGGTCCGATAAATGCAGTTGCTCCTGAACCGGTAACCCCAACCACGTTTTGTGTATAAAGGTAATCTGCAACTAAAGCCTGGTCGTAGCTTAAGAAATTAATCCTAGGATTAGCTAAATCTCTATCTCCAGTTAATTCGTCAATAAGGTGGTTACCCACTAAATCGATTGTATATGGATTAGCACAGATGTCGTCGAATGCTTGTTCATCTATAGCACAGAATAATCCTGTCGCTGGAGAGTTAGCATTTACTAAAGTCTGAATGTATTGATTAACCCCGTTAAGATCCACGAAGTCAGGGATAATACATCCAGTTACTGATGTAACGATGTTTACGTCCTGATCGCTAAGGAAAGCATCAATTTTGCTCTTAATGAATCCGTTATTGGTAAAGAACGCTGACCATTTAGGATCTAAAGCTAATGCTTGATAATCTGTCCAATCTCCAGAAACTGCTATAACGTCGATGAAATAATCAGACATATAGTCGTAAGGGTGCATGAACGTAGGCACATTATTAGCACCATACCAGTCTATAGCAAAGATATCATATCCCTTTAATGGCTTAGAAGAATCTGTAGATTTTCTAATGATAACACTCATAGGGGATTTACCTAAGTTGGTTAAGCTGAAAAGTTTTCCTGTATCCGATGTGCTTAGAGTAGCTAGGAAATAATTAGGATCTGCAAACCAGAATCTCTCTTTGTTATAATAAGATGAGTATAACTCAGAAGTTACAACACCATTATATTGTTCAGTGTCCAAAGAGTAAGCTCTATACGTAACTTCGTCCGGACTAGCGCTATCAACATCATCATTAAGTTTTAATAGATTCAATGCGAAAACAGGACCAGTGTTTAGACACGTTAGTATCGATCTATGGAAGAAAGATCCTTTATTTTCTAAGGATCTATCAATGTCTCCAAAAACAGAAATCATTGTCGTTGGATCTGGTATATAAACCGGAGTATTGAAAGGCCCCTTGTTAGAGAAGCCAACAACCAATCTAATCGTTTGAGATGTTAGTATGACACTTTGTGACGCGTCAAATTCAAGGGTATAAACCCCTGAGGCTTTAAACTGGGAATAGTCTATTTTAACCTTATTTGCCATTATTTTTTAAGATATTTTTTGCTTCTGTACTATATATCGAAATAGAAAGTAGAATATTAGATCCAGCATAGCTTTAAAGCAATTTATTAAAATCACCATAGCTTCTGCCATCCTTAGTTGAAGGACCTTTGTTTCCGTATCCGAATTCATCAGTTTCTCCTGGCATTCCCACCTCAAGTTTTGCAGATATCAGTTGCTTGTAATCGTTTTCTAACTCGTCAAACACATCACCTACCATCTGATTGAAATCATAACCGTCGAAAAGACCAGGTAAGTTCACTAAAGTCATAGCCACGTCATCGTGTCCGGTTTGACTGGAATATGTTCCCCTGTTATTTAGTCCGAATGTAAAAAGCTCCGGGATGGTCCATTTTTTATCATTTACGAGGATCTTCCCCTCTCTTATAAGACTTCTGAGAAGTTCGCAATACTTCATCTTATTCTTTTCGTTGTACTTGATGCCAGGTTTTAAAACTCTTGCGGATTCAGAATGCTTAGTAAACAAGAACATCTCGTCATAATAGTCATCGTCCGTCATCAACTTTTCGTATAGAAGCTCCCCTTTAAAGTTCATTTCTATAGCTAGCTTAACCCTATCGATGCCAACAACTTTTATTAATCCCCTTAATAATTTAACAAGTTCCTCAAGTTTTATCTCGTTATCTCTGAAAACACCTACCTGAACCAGACCGAAAAAATCGGATTCGTCTTCATATTCCTGTATAGATTCTATCATTTTCTTAGGAAGTGGAGTAACTTTGAAGATATTAACAACGGTGAAATCACCTTTTACACCAGCACTTATATCAATAGAGAAAACGAATTTTTTTCCAGGTGAATTTGCATTATCGATGTTAAATTTAGGATGCCATAGAAGATTCTCATAATTTAAGGACTCTTCATAATGTAAGCAATCTATCTCCTTCCATTCATATTCAACCTCGTTTGTTTTGATCTTCTTTAATTCATTTGACCCGAGAAGCAAGGAAGAAGAGCTTAAAAACTGGTTACCGTATTCCTGATTAAAAAGTTCTTCGCTACCTAAGTTCCCAATCTCTTTTTGTTTCCATGCCTCATCTCTTCCGGGAACCTGCCACCAATCTACTCTGATTGGATTGAAGCTATTCTCTCCCATTAGAGCCCCCTGGTATATCTCATAAAACTTATTCATCCCATTAGGGGTGGAAGTGATTATGATTCTGGAGACCTTTGACGATGATACGGTTGGGTAAGTTGATCTAAAAAAGGCTTCTATAAAGTTTGGATTAATGTGAGCAAACTCATCCATGTATAAGAAGTGTATAGTAAAACCGATACCGGATGTTTTAGTTGTGGTCTTAGCTAAGATTCTACATCCGTTGTCAAACCTCATGGACATCACGTTATTTACAACCATACCAGGTTTAAGGAAGAACGGAAGTCCCTTGATGATTGCTTTGATCTTGTCCATTAGCTCTTCTGCGGTATCGCCCACGTTAGCCAAAATCATCGCATTTTTATCGTGATTGAATAACAGATACCAAACAAGAATTACCGAAGAGGTAATAGATTTACCAACCTGTCTAGGTGCTAAAAATATATTAAATCTGTTGGCTTGGTACTCTCTAAGAACTGAGGTCTGATAATCTCTAAGCTTGATGTAGTTCAAACCCTCATCGGTCATAACCTGGCAATACTTAGCAAAATAAGTAACATCCTCCGCACACTTGCGCATTTCTAGGATTTCCTCCGGTGTATATTCCCAAAGAATATTTGCCCTTTTTAATTCGGGGTTGTTGTCATGGAATGGGTTGTCTACACTTTTATAGTCAAGCCCTTCCTCATCAACTCTTCTAAGAAGTTCATTTATTCTGGAGGTTGTCCAATAACTACTCTCCGTTTGTGAATCTTCTTTCTGTACTGCTTCTGAAAACATATTATTCTATTATATCGTCCTCAATGATAAAATCGGTTTGATCCTCATCATCACTTTGTGGACGGAGTTGGTCATCAATTAGTTTCTTGTCTCTGGCGTTAACAACCGCATTTGGGTTAACCTCTACTGGTTTAACATCAACAATCTCGGTTCCCAAAATGTCCCTTAGACCTTCCATTATTCCTCTTGTACCTCTAGATCTTATTCCAGATCCGTCAGTATTTGAAGGATAGAAAGTATTAGTCTCCCCTTCTAGTCCTGTCTGCTGATCCATCATAACACCTCCGGAGTGCCTTTTCTCTTCCAGCTCTGTGTTGACTCTCTTGTAGCTCTGTTCCATTTTTTCCAGATAAGTCTGATAATCCTTAGGCATTTGCATTATTTGCGACTGTAGCTGTGCAAGAACTTCAAAAATTCTGGGGTGCATGTTCCCTAAATCTATTTCCTCGAGTAATTTAGTAATAGCATGTTGAGCTGATTTCATTTGAAACATCATCGCGGAGACGTTCATCGCATCAACTTTTTTCTTCAAATCTAGAAGCTCCACGTGCCCGTGAGCGCCCGGATCCACGTAAAATTTTGCAACAGAATCCATCAATGCCCTAGCTTCAGTGAGAGCACTAAGTTTTTCGTCTGCAAAATTCATTAGCTCTGAAGTCTTCAGTCTAGGTAAATCATCGGAATCTAGTGAAACTGAATCTAATGATTCCTCCATTATTATGGCATCAAGATTCTCTTTTATTTTCTCTTGAATTACCTTTTCCGGTTTCGGTTTTCTTCTTGGCATATTTTATCTATTTCTAGCGAACTTAGGTATGTTCAGCAATGGTTTAGCGTTATCAATTATATGTGCTAATTGAGCATCTCTTACGATGTTCTGGTTTAACACTGTTGATTGATTGTCAACATCAATCATGTTTTTAAATAATCTTATATTACTTAAATATATTGGTCCGGTAAATACTTTATAAGCATTATTTTCTGTTCCGTAGAAAGGACTATTCTTATCTGTATTTATGTTTGATGGGGCAGAGAATATTATAGGATCAGTGAACATCCTAACTTCTTCATGAACCTTATTCAATTTACTTGTCTGCTCGTTCGGATCAACTGGATCATAGCTTAATGCCCAGACGTTAGCTGCAATTTGTTTATAGATATTAGAAACATTAACAACAACTCCATACCAATCTCCATACTCAGGAGTAAATTGTAAAGGTGAATTTATTATGGTGTCATTTAATCTTATAACCAAACTTCCCTGTCCTAAGAAAGGATTGGTGTTTTCATCAATCACGCCAGAGTGAATAAGATCAATTCTTATTCCCTTCATGTCCTCGTTAGAATCAAGATAAAGACCGCTTATTAAATTTCTGTTTTGGGCTTTTTGTACTTTCCAAACTATAGTTCCTTGAGAGAATGTAGTGGAGTTGTTTTTAACAACAAATCTATATTCATCAATTACATTAAGAACTTCATAACCGCCTGAGTGTAATTTATCGCCCTTTACGGCAACATATCCTTCAGGATTTGAGGCGTAAGACTGCCATTTTTCTAATCTGTGTCTATTAGGGTATGTACTAAAGAACAAATAATCTGAATCATAGCTTTCTAGGGTTGCATTTAATATCGGATATCCGCGCTTCGTCATTTTGCTGTTGTCATAAAAATCTCTTAGACTAAACCAGCAAGTGTAAGCAAGCTCACCTCCAGTTTTAAGCTCGGGAAGCATTTTATATCTTATTGCATTTTTATATCTACTAGGATCATACTGGAATTCTGACACGTCAGCAAAAGCTTCAGATAGATCGTAATAGTTATTTAGAACTATAGTCCAGTTGTTGTTGAGATCATATTCTATAATAGGCAAGTCTTTGTAAACATAAGATCTGATAGGATCCTGAGACATTTGGGTTATCGTAGTTGCGTACTGCTGAGGCTTAGATGATTTTAATTCCTCCGCTTTAACTTCATCGCCAAATAGTTCTTGGGTTGTTACTGCTATACCTTCAAGTTCCTCCTTATAAGCAGGATCTTGGAAGTATGTGTTACTTCTAGGGCTGTATTTTTGAAGCTCTATTTTAAAATAAACAGGAGCGTTCATAAAATCTCTGAAAAGATAGGTTGAATTTATTTCATATATTCTATTGGTAATAGGGAAATATATGATATCTCTTTTCCTGGGCTGAGAGCCTTTACCAAATATACTTTCAAAATATCTTCGATCTATCTGGATCTCAAAAGGATTTTCAAATTGCAGTCCGAAAGGATCAAAGTTTATTTTATTATCAGGGAACTGGTTCTGAGGAACAAGAATCTTAATACATTTCTCCGCAACAACATTAAATAAAGTATATTCTCTCAATATGACATCCTTTCCTCTCCCCTGTGGTTGAACAGAATAGTAATTAGCTTCTAACCCAAACACTTTATTAACCATTTGGCTAAGATCCTGATATAGATTCAGAGCTCTGTTTACTGCATAAGGATTGAATGTGAAATTACAATCACTAAATATGATAGGTCTGACTGAAATTTCATTGGAACATATCGCTGCAGGTTTATAGATAACCACCTCTGGAGTATCAGCATACTCAAGATCTAAATCAAAATTAACGATAACTATACTCGGATCTATGGGTTCTTCCGTGTTGTATATGATTGTACCATCATCATTAACTAGGACTGATGTGAATCTAAATTCAGGATAGAATTTATTATTAGGATCAAGTGTTATTTCAAATAAGTCAGAAAATTCATTGGTTAGACCTCCTAATGCAGTTCCGACGTTTGTCCAAAGTGACCATGTTTTACCGTCGATGCTATACCTAAAATCTATAGCTATATCGTCAGCATTTAAAGAAGGTCCGTTATTATTGCTTCCACCAGTATCAATAATCCATCCCTTAAACTTAGTTACATACAGGAATGGGTTATCCCATGATAATATCCTGTAATTACCTATGTACGTGAAGTTTAAGGCACTATCAAGCTGCTCTATTCTAGTAGCATAGTAATCTGCTGTTGAGCAAGGCTTGTAGTAAGTATTGCCTTTTATTACGACCGTGTGATATCCCCCGCATCCGATCTGGATGGCTCTAGCTTCAGCAGCATCAGTGGTGGCAAAGAGATCGTCCACTGAAGAATCTTTGATCTTCGTAGTGTTATCGAGACCGTCGTGATATTTATACCGGGTATCAGTGAGATCGTATTGCTCTCCGCTACCGTTATAAACTGGGGTTCCTTCTTTGGGAAACTTGTCCTCTGGATTAAAACTCATTCTTTTAGTGGATATCTTTCTTTTATATATCCTTCTAAATAAATAAGGGAAGTTTGCTGCTATCCTTTAAAGAATTCCCAATTCTTAATTAGAGAAAATACTTGATCGGGTGTTATGGATTTAGTGCACTCAAAATGCCTATCAGTATCTTTATGCACGGGACACCACATCCAGTCTCCCCTATCAAATTTGTAATCAATTTTATTAAAACACCCGTGACACCTATCCTCATTAATTATTCTAAGAGTTTTGTCAGAGAACTCACAAAATTTATGCGTAAACCCAGATATCAAAACTACAGGTATATTTAGTCCCCATGACAACCAGGAAAGTCCAGAGCTTATCCCAATAAAAAATTCAGAATTGAGTATATCACTTATTCTATCCTCTATAGGTAAATCTCCAGTTTTGTCAATAACACCAGATAAGAAATTTCCCTGTGTGTGAATAAGTATAACCTCGTATCCTATTTCTTTAAAACTATCAACTAATCCCTGCCATCCGTTGGGATGATTCCAATGTTTAGCAGCAGCAGTAGATTCAGTCCCAATGCAGATATATTTTTTATCAGTAGGTCTTTCTTTAATTGTTTTTTTTATCCTAGGCTTTATTTCACCGACATACTCTACCCCCAGTATATCAGCGGCAACTTTCTGTAATGGACAAATTCTGGGATCTACTTTGTGATAATTTACGTCCTCCTCAATATACCACCCAACTCCTATAATAACGTCAATCTCTTCGGTACGATATCCCGGATGCTTAAATTGTAGTCTATCATATTCACCCTCGAAAAGGTGATTCCAAAATGTGGTGACTGTAATATCAGAACAATTATGATCCTCAGCAAATTTATTAACATAAGGAATCCAAGCAATAGTATCTCCTAAAGAACTACTTTCAAGTGCTACTATAACTTTACCTGATTTTATTTTCTCAATAAGATTAAACCTTGATACCTCTAATCCGTTACTATCATAAACAAATATAGTTGTGTCAGTTATCCATCTTCTATATGCGTAAGTAAAGAATCCAGTTTCTATTTCACTAATGTGGAAAAGGTTACCGTTTCCGTCAAACATTTTAATAGTATACGGTTCCAGATTATAGTCGCCAAAAGAAATTAAAACCTTTGGCGAAAAATCAAACCATATTTTGATGCTTACCTTATGTTTAAATATAGGATAATCTGCTTTTTTCAGATCGTTATAGACCAATATTGACTCTTTGTGTATCTGCATCGACTTTACATTTGTTTAATAAACCCAAGAATCTCTAGTATCTTATACACATTTTTTTCTAAATCCTCAGTCAGATAATGTGATAAATTATTATCGTTATATGAATTACTATAGGTATCAAGATTTCTAAAAATAACCGGTGTTTTCCAGGAGAGTGATTCCTTTATACAAAGAGGATTAAGTTCAAAAACGGAAGTAAAAACGAAAAGATCCGCAGCTTGATAAAATGTATCAACATCGTTTCTTTCACCCCAAATTCTACAATTTATGGGTAGATCCCTCATTAAAGGTTCCCAGTAACCAGAAAAATTAGGAGCTTGATTTCCTATAAAATGAAATTCTATGGGAAACTTCTCCAAAGCTTTAGCATATCTAATCAGTTCACCCTGATTTTTTCCTGGCGTAAATAACCCAACATTTACGATGTGCTTCTTATTTGGATCTAAGCCAAGATCAGATAAAGCTAAACTCCTATCAGGTTTCTTATTCTCTATAGGATATTCGAGAAGTTCGCTAGGTATTCCTAGTATACTAAACTTATCTCTAATCCATTTAGAAACCATAACAAACTTATCAGGTTTATAAATTTTAACAGAAGGATCTATTTGTGAACTGTGACAAGTCTCGCAAATAAAATAATTTCTTTCCTTACTGTAAATTGATTTTAGAATATTATTATCAATAAAAGTTTCTACTATCTCCTCAAAATGTATAATGTCTGGAGAAATGATAGAAATTATATCAATTAACTTGGACTTATCGTCTCCCAAAGATATAAATCGATCACCTAAAATAGAGATAACTTTATTTCTTTGGACCACATAAGCATCTCCATAATACGAGTATTCTACACAATAGATATCGCTAGAATCATTAAAAGATTCTATTTTTTTAAGCAAGTATTGTGGAAGTCCTCCGGTCGAAAAATGTGGAGAGACGTATAATATCCTTTTTCTGTCCACTAAGATAGATTAAGCTTCTTTAGTAAACATACCCGATTCGAAATCAAGTTTTCCGTTTCCGTATTCGGAAATAACTTTTTGTTGAAGTTCTGACTCTCTAATAGAAATATCCTCGGCATAGTCATAAAGAGCTTTAAGCTCTTGCTCAACCAATTCTAAATCTTTTCTGTGGAAAGCAGCTTCTACATTAAGTCTTCCGATTCTAATCACATTCTGTGTTAGCTCATCTCTTAATTTTTGAATTTCCATTAAGAGTTCTTCTGGTAATTTAATTTGTTCTGACATATTTATTTTATTTTTATTTTAAGAATGAAGGCCCTTGGGCTGATGTTAATACTTTATTTGGTTGGATGTCTTCCGTAGGAATCACATCTACTATCTCGTTTTTGTGATTTGCAATTTTATGAAGATCGTGAACATATGTTCCGGTATCAGGGTAAGCAGAATTGGTTAAAAGAAAACATCTATTAGGAAATGGATTTTTTCTAGCAGGATCTGTCAATCTTCTGGTGCATCCAAGCATGGAATCATAGTCTCCGATAGATAGAAAAATTTCAGTCATCCACATTAGATGTTCATTTCTTTCGGGACAGAATTGCTCGGCGTTCGCAAGATAAAAAAGTGCAGTTTCTTTATCTTCCATAAATCTGTACGCGTTAGCTATTAAGCACATACCAAGGTAGGACATTTCATTTTGGAAATGCCCAGTTTTCTTATTTTCCCAGTCATGCATAACATTTAGATACTGTTCAAAATAAAATATTGCCCTTCTTGCATACTCTATTGAGTGAGCTCTTTTAAATGGAAAGTTATCCGAATCTTCATAGCAATCAGAATAGCTTTTTCCGATATACCAAAGATGATATGTGTCTTCTAATACTTTACCGCTTGTTACTTGATCGGATTCTAGCTCCAGAGCATCCTTTAAAAACTTAGTTGGTGAAGCCCAAGTTTGTCCATCATTAGTTATAATATGTCTAAATGATCTAGGTAGATTTACTCTTTGAAATCCTTCGTCATTAGATCCAGACTCAGGCAAAAGAATTACCTCGTGTCTTTTATCATGCTTGAATAACCACGGAAGTCTTGCATTCCATAACCAAGTTCTGAAGTAAACACTGCCCCCGCCATCAGCTGTTATATTAAAGCTCTGAATTGAATGATCATTTAAAATGTTCCAGTCAAAATCAGCATCAACAACAAGTTGTTCATCTGCATCCATCCTTAAAATCCAATCACATCCATGATCTGATTTTAAACACGTTTGCAAAGTATGATCCCTATTCCATCCCGGATATTCCCATTTAGTTTCGTAAAGAAACCCAGGTATTTGTTTCTCCGCAAAAAAGTTTCTGATTAGATCCTGTGTTCCGTCAGTAGATCCATTGTCCTGGATAACCCAATAATCCACATATTGATAGCAAGATTCCAGCATTCTTAGAATAGTTCTGGATTCGTTTGCTACCATAGCATTTAAACATATTTTACTTCTCCTTAGCATATATGTAATTTAGATACGATTCCTCAATTCCGAATTTTAATTTTTCTCCCCCTTCGTGTTGTAGTCTAGGACTAGTAGCTGTTTCTGGATCCCAATCCCAATCAACCCCACCAAGGTCCAATATTCTTTGATGTATTTTCGGATTGTAGTAATCCCTTATTAATCTAGCTCTCCTATTTATGTCAATTGAATTATTGCTTGTAGTGGTGTTTCTATCGCTGTATTGGAGATATAGCATCTCTTTAACATGTACCATACGGGTATTAAGAAAAGTCCTTATAATGAGCTCAAAATCGTCCGCTACAGGGAATTTTGGATTGTGTCCGCCTATTCTATGATAGACATCCCTTCTCCACATTCTAGCATGGTTTGGCATTCCTATATTAAATCTAATCGTCCTTGGATTTATATCTGCAGTGTGATGAGCTAAATATTCTTTCCCGTCTGCTACAACCATCGTGTGTCCAGCATATCCCCAACAGTAGTAGTTATCCTCTCTGCCGTACCAGTTACCTGATCTGTCATAATCATAGCTTTTAAATTCACCGTCTTCGTAGAGTTCGCAGCAATCTGTGTATATGAACCCAGCATCCTTATAAACGCTAGCTGCAGATGAACACATTTCTAAACAATTACTTATAAGTGCGTCGTCGTGATCTAATTCGAATAACCAATCACCTTCACAGAGCATAGCTGCTCTACGTTTAACTAGCCCAATGTTTCCTCCGCTAGTCGGTAACATTTTGTGAGGTTTAACCCTATAATCTTTCTCTGCTATTTCGTTTATAAGCTCCCACGTAGTTTTTCCTGGAGTATCGTCCAAAACAACCCATTCCCAATTTCCCATAGTTTGAGCCTTTAAACTTTCATAAAGTCTTTTCAATCTAAGTGGGTTGGTATCATATGTTGGTGTGAATATAGAAAATTTAGGTCTGGACAAAGAGCAGTTTCTGAATGTGGATTGTGCTACAATATCATTAGCTAAAACATTACCCGGGACCTGAAAATTGTAAACAAAACTTATTTCCCTTAATCTCTCATCGGGAACGTTGATATCCTCTATTATGGATATGATTAGATCAGGCTTGTGTTTAGTATAATCATCTATGACATTTCCGGTGTAATCTAGGGAGTATACTGTGACTTCGTCATAAAGTCTTTCTTCAAAATAGATATCCGACTGGAGTGTAACGGATCCTTTAATAGGCCACCCGTAAACAATAGCGCTAGGTTTTTTTGTTATCATTATCTCTCTGTATTAAAAAAGAATAATTGAAATAGTCTTCCATTTTCTTTGCTATCGCCAAAGTAATCTAGAGAGACATGGAATAAATCCCCTCTGTAAAGAACTAATCTATTATAAACGTTTCCGATCTTATCAACCATCTCCCATTTTGTGTAGTCCTGAGAATATTTATTATGAAGAGCGTTTCTATTTTCCTCGTCTGTGTGATCTGAATTCTTCCAGCTTCTTAAACCGTTTTCTTTCAATTTGAAAAGTCCGGTTCCTGCAGATATGGGTGCATCCGGAGTTAAATATAAAACTCCTGCCCAGTTGGTGGTGTAATCTGAGTGGATCCATGATCTATCTGATGCTGTTGTGTATTGGAAAGCCCCTGTATAGTCATCTCCCCACCAGATAACATTTCCTGCAAAAGGTCTAATAATATCCTGTATTAGATCCTTAGCACTATCAGTAATGAATGAATCCGTTCTGTGTCCTGGATAGTTTCCATTCACGCTAAAATCTTGCTGCAAAGCAAAATTTCTAACCTCGTCAACGTTGCTGTAAAAGTCGTCAACTATTAAACACTGTACCTGCATAATTTACAATTAAATTTATAAATTATACCACAGCTACAAGCTTAAGTTCCGTAAATTTGATTATTATTTAAGGGTAGATCGGAAGGGTCTTGCTATAGAGATCAGCTTTCTGTGTATCGTTAATCTCATCATAGTAAATGTAAGATGCTCCTATCTTTCCATTCATACCAGTACCATTAAGAATTATTCCAGTAGAATTCGTAGCGGAGCATCCTAGTAGACCTACTCCGTTAGGTGTGTTTGCAACAGGACCACTAACAGGCCAAATATATGTAACGGTCCCGCCTATAACACCATCATAACAAACTTTTATATTAGAGTTAGTTGTTGTGAAATCTGCGGTAAAAGTTATATTATGCCAAGACCCTGTTGTTACTGGGGTAGTTGTAAGTTTACTTGCTGTGGTAACCGCTGCTCCGCTACACTGAGGATCGCCCTCCAAACGAATCTCTCCGGCGCTATTTACATAAAGCGCCATCCAGCATTCTGTTGATTGAGGAATAGCTCCAGGTCTATTTGTAGTCCCTGCCCTATTATCAGTAAGGTTAAATAAAGTTGCTATGAGATTAGTACCAGGAAGTGTTGTTAAATAAAACCATACGCTAAAAGTTAAACGGTTAGCGCTATTACTTTCAAGAACGTAATTGCTAAAAATATTTTGAGGTAAAGCAATACTCGAGCTAGTGGGTAATAATATAGAGTTTTTATCGGTTGAATCCCAAGAAGCAGATCCTTGTAGAGTACCTGCGGAGGTAGCGTTTCCAGTTAAATCCTTTATAGCAGTTCCTGTTAAAGGGTAAGAAGCGGAAAATGAAGGATCAAAAGCTGAGATCATTGGGGTGCTCTCATTATACATTATAGCCGGATAATTTCTGTTGGCCAAGAAATAACCTCCGGTGTTAAGCCAAGTAACGGCCTGAGCATAAGTTGTGTGCTTAGTGGTCGGGTACATCGCAGGAAGTTTATTAACTAGATTAAGAATATCTGTTGTTGAGTTTCCTGTAGTAACTCCCCAAACAACAGGCAAAGCGTTCGGCTGAGTTGTTGTTCCTTGAGTGTAGGTGTCAGAATATATCGTGTAGTAAATGGCCTGGTTTGAAGATCCGTTTGCGGTTCCCCCTATTTCAACTCCATTTCTCCATGTTGTTGATCCGTAACCTGCACCAAGATTAGGAAAGACTGCACCAGTAGCACCACCACCTGCATAAGCAGGAGCGTATGCTACGGTGGAACCGTTTGGTATAAAAGTTCCAGCTAAGAAAGAATTGGATTGTCTATATGCTGCTGAATTTGGTAATGCCATATTGTTTATTATTTGTTTTTTCTAAGTTCATCTACTTGAGCAGAAAGTTCTTTAATAGCTTCAATTAAGAGCGGAACGATCTTTTCATATTTAACGCCTTTGTATCCATTAAATTTAGTGCTAACCACTTCAGGAAGAACCGTTTCTATCTCCTGTGCCATTACACCTACGTCATGTCCTTCGAAACCGTGCTCGTGCTTATGCTCAAGTTTCCAATCAAACTCATAACCGGATATAGATTCAACTTTCTTTAAAGCGTTAGATATTCTTACAAAGTTTTCTTTCAGTTCTTTATCAGAAGTTGAATAAGCAACTATATCATTTGCCGCGTCTATTCTACCGGTAACGTTTGCGTGGGTACCTATAGTACCTACTTCCAGAGCGGTGGTTACGATTATACCTCCGTTTGCTAAAGTATTTTGCGTCACATCGGAATTACCTAGAGAAGAAGCACCTGTCCAATAAGCAAGCTTAGGTGTACTACCCCCCGATAGACCACCACCTGCTGCTCCTTGTGCTCCCTGTGCTCCATTGGTTCCGTTAGTTCCGCCAGCTCCTTGTGCTCCTTGTGCTCCAGTTCCAGTAGCTCCTTGTGCTCCTTGTGCTCCTTGTGCTCCGTTGGTTCCTGCAGCACCTTGTGCTCCGTTGGTTCCTGCAGCACCTTGTGCTCCGTTAGTTCCTGCAGCTCCTTGTGCTCCATTTGTTCCTGCAGCTCCTTGTGCTCCATTTGTTCCTGCAGTTCCCTGTGCTCCCTGTGCTCCCTGTGCTCCGTTAGTTCCAGCTGCTCCCTGTGCTCCCTGTGCTCCGTTATTAACTATTGCTATCGTATAATTTCTTGCATTAGTTAAAGCGCCACTAGCTACTGTGTTTGTTACTGTAAGATCATAGTAGCTACCATTGTTAGTAACGGCTGTTACGTTGAATACACCTAAAGTGCTATTTGTAGCAACCTCTATAACCTGAAGGACCGTACGGTTAGCGATTATTGAGGATAACCAAGCAGCGTAGTTGGCCGCTATGGAAGTAGTTGATATACTGAGTCTTCCTATAGAAGCAATGCCTGTAACATCACTTATAAACTGGGTTGCACCGGGGTTGTTGGGTGATGTTAATGCTGTTGAGAATCTCCATCTACCGCTGTTTGCTCCGTCATTACCTTCTGTTCCTTGTGCTCCTGCAGCTCCTTGTGCTCCGTTGGTTCCTGCAGCTCCTTGTGCTCCGGTGTTACCCTGAGCTCCTTGTGCTCCGTTGGTTCCTGCAGCTCCTTGTGCTCCGGTGTTACCTTGAGCTCCCTGAGCTCCGTTGGTTCCTGCAGCACCTTGTGCTCCTGTGTTACCCTGTGCTCCTTGAGCTCCTTGTGCTCCGTTGGTTCCTGCAGCACCTTGTGCTCCTGTGTTACCTTGTGCTCCCTGAGCTCCCTGAGCTCCCTGTGCTCCGCTAGATCCTGAAGATCCTGAGGTTCCTGCAGCACCTTGTGCTCCCTGTGCTCCTGTGTTACCCTGTGCTCCCTGTGCTCCCTGTGCTCCCTGTGCTCCGCTAGATCCTGAAGATCCTGCAGCACCTTGTGCTCCCTGAGCTCCGTTGGTTCCTGCAGCACCTTGTGCTCCTGTGTTACCCTGTGCTCCTTGAGCTCCTTGTGCTCCGTTGGTTCCTGCAGCACCTTGTGCTCCTGTGTTACCTTGTGCTCCCTGAGCTCCTTGTGCTCCTTGTGCTCCGCTAGATCCTGAAGATCCCGAGGTTCCTGCAGCACCTTGTGCTCCCTGTGCTCCTGTGTTACCCTGAGCTCCTTGTGCTCCTTGAGCTCCTTGTGCTCCGCTAGATCCTGAAGATCCCGAGGTTCCTGCAGCACCTTGTGCTCCCTGTGCTCCTGTGTTACCCTGAGCTCCTTGAGCTCCTTGTGCTCCGCTAGATCCTGAAGATCCGCTAGATCCTGAGGTTCCTGCAGCACCTTGTGCTCCTTGAGCTCCTTGTGCTCCCTGAGCTCCTTGTGCTCCAGTGTTACCCTGAGCTCCTTGAGCTCCTTGTGCTCCGCTAGATCCTGAAGATCCGCTAGATCCTGAGGTTCCTGCAGCACCTTGTGCTCCTTGAGCTCCAGTTGCTCCTTGAGCTCCTTGTGCTCCTTGTGCTCCTTGAGCTCCTTGTGCTCCGCTAGATCCTGAAGATCCGCTAGATCCTGAGGTTCCTGCAGCACCTTGTGCTCCTTGAGCTCCGGTGTTACCCTGTGCTCCCTGAGCTCCTTGTGCTCCGCTAGATCCTGAAGATCCTGAAGATCCTGAGGTTCCTGCAGCACCTTGTGCTCCCTGAGCTCCTTGTGCTCCTTGTGCTCCTTGTGCTCCAGTGTTACCCTGAGCTCCTTGAGCTCCTTGTGCTCCGCTAGATCCTGAAGATCCTGAAGATCCTGAGGTTCCTGCAGCACCTTGTGCTCCTTGAGCTCCTTGTGCTCCTTGTGCTCCTTGTGCTCCGGTGTTACCCTGTGCTCCTTGAGCTCCTTGTGCTCCGCTAGATCCTGAAGATCCTGAAGATCCTGAGGTTCCTGCAGCACCTTGTGCTCCTTGTGCTCCGGTGTTACCC